>JAABUK010000205.1_pt1 | contig 141221 bp, 127 predicted proteins | sample 5559141 | NCBI WGS metagenome assembly JAABUK01 (sample SAMN10711869, study PRJNA513367) | rock metagenome | isolation source: Antarctica rocks | place: Antarctica: Victoria Land, Pudding Butte nord | collected 2016-01-03
ATGTTCCATGATCGCCCCTATCGACGGCAGCGACCCCCCGGAACCACCCCTAACGCCAGGAACTTTTGATTCCCGGATTCAATCGATTCGCGCGAAATCTACGCGGGGGTGACGCCCGGGCTGTGCGGTACCGGATATGTGGCGACGTTTTGCCAGGTACAGTTACATAGTGCGACAGCGACAGCGACAGAGCCTTGGCCATGAATGGAGGCCTTGGCCATAAATGGGGGCCTTAGCCATGAATGGAATGGCGCTATGGCCATGAATGGAATACGCCATGGCCATAAATGGAATGCGCCATGGCCATAAATGGAATGCGCCATGGCCATGAATGGAATAGGGCCATGGCCATAAATGGGGCCATATATGGGGGCTATGTTGGTGGCGCATTCTAAATTTAGGCATTCTCACGAGCCAAAAACATTCTCAGGAGCGCGCTGGATTCTCAGGAGCGCTCACAGGGACTAATAGCGCTCGAGAGTCAGGATATAGTATCACCCCGCTCAACCAAGCTCAACCGGCTCACGTGCGCTTATAGCGCTTAGAGCCTACCCTACACTTTTATAGATGTTCCGTATTTTAAATAATATATTAATTATTATACCGATATCTATTTCTCTATTAATATTAGGGGATATAGATTCGTAAAACCTCTACTTACTTTAATAAAAGTAATTAACGGCGCGAGCGCTTTTAGGATATCTAAAAATAGTTAAATAATAAAAAATATTAATTAACCGGGCCGAATTAAATATAGAGGATATATAATAAAAAACGTCGAAATAAATTTACGATATTAAAGCTCTTCCAGGACGTAGCGACTAAATAAGATTTAATTTATTATATATTAATCCGCGCCTTAAAGCTAAGACCGGCGTTAAAGGAATTTTTCCGTAAATAAATAAAATAATTATAATTAAATAAGGATGAATAAACTTAAATAAAATACCTTATCGAATTTTATAAACCGTTCTATTAATATATATAAACGAGAAGTATATTACGTACGCCGATTATTTATATAACTTTTTCGGTTTATAACGCGTTATTTAATTATTTTAAGAGTAAAGAAGAAAAGTTTATAAAGAAAACTACGCCTTAAAAGAGGTCTATATTAAAGGGTCTAAAAAAGACGTAGGATAAATTTAATTAATATTATTCTTAAACCTAGTTAACTTTAGGCGGGTTATATAATATAATAACTTTTTTAAAATTAATTTAAAAGACGATTATATTTAAAGACTAGGAATAAAATAAAGAGATTAAATAAAAGTAAAAAAATTTCTATTAAGAATAATTTAAAGAGTAATTCGACCGGCGCCCGTAAATTATTTAATAAAAGAAAATCTACGCTAAAAAAGATATCGAGGTAAATAATTTTAAATATCTAATTAAAGGTAAAAATAAGGCGTTATCGAACCCGAAAAGTCGGAGTAAAGAATTTCGAAAGTACCGGGAAACGAGTAAATCTTTTATTTATATTAATCTTTATATCGATAGATATACTTATTAATTATATATAACGTTTAGTAATAACGACGGTGAATTTATATTTAATAAATAAAAGGACCTCTCGTTAATATTTAATTATCTCTTTTATATAGCCCGTAATATCTTAATCGTACCTTATATAGGCGTTAAATATAAACGAGTATTTAATATCGTTATTTAATTATACGTAACCTAAAAATTTTATAGTCCCGAGATATTTTTAACTTTTATAGTCCTTAATTATTTTTAATTTAAAGAAAACGAAATAGTAGTATTTTAATAGGATTTAGACTACGAAGAAATAATAATCTTTAAAGAGTACGAAGTAGAGGTATAAAAGCGGGACGAGGCTATAATAAAGAATAATAACGACTTTATAAATAACGAAGATAAAGGCGGGTATAATAATCTCGTAGACGAAACTACCGTTTTAAGACTTAATAATAAAGATAAAGAAAATAAAGAATTTTTAACCTTAATTATTAATTTAACTCGTAATTAAAAAAGAGTTAAAGAATCTAGCCCCTAGGTAAGAGTTTATAAAATAATATAAATACGCGTAAAAACCGTATTAATAATAAAAAGGCTCGGGAAAATAATTTAAAAATTAAAGTTTCCGGGTACCGAATAAATAAGAGTAATTCAAAATATATATATTCTACTCGAGACTCTACGTCCAGTTATTTAATAAAGAGGAAGAAATCGAATATAAGATTATTCTTTAAACCGGAGGTAATTAATAGGTTTAAAGAGTTAGAGGATAAATAAAAAAATAAAAAAATTCTATTAAAACTATATAAAGAATTTAGTTTTATCCTAAAATCTTTAAAGAGTTATAAAAAGACGAGTAAAACTTCGAAATATAAAAAGAGTTAAAGAAGATATAAAGAATAAAGATATATAATATAAATCGAATAAGGCTAGTATAAAGATTAATATAATTATAACTAGAAACTTTATAAACTAGTTATATTAAATATTTAAATATATAACTAGATATACCCCTTATATTTATATCTAGAATTTTATTCGATAATACGACCTCCTCTTAACTTAAAGGGGGCCTTAAAAATACTCCCGATTTAATAATTTATATTATCCCCTTCGAAATCTTCTTTTAATCTCTAAAACGAATAATATCCTTCGCTTTTTTTATAATTTAGGTATACTCCGGCCCTAGTATTATCCTAAATACTTTCCGCGCCTCTTTCGTATTTTTATTCGGTCTTTAATTATACTTTTCGTATTTATAATTATTAGGGTAAAGATAATATAGTCCTAATATTATAACCTACCCGTTATTAACTTAAATAAATATAAAACCTATATTTATTCTACGACGCCGATTTTATTTATTAAAATTATACCGTTTATACTTTTTTAAATTCGTATTAAACTAAATAGTTATATTCTTCTAGATAATATATTCGGTAAGAGTAAAAATATAATAAATTTATAAGTCCCTCTTTAATAAATCTTTTCGTTTATATTAATTTATAATTAATATATAGCCGGATAAAGATTAATATAAATAATATACCTTAAGATTATATCTTTTATAATATGAAAACCCTTTATATATATATACGCGAAGACGGTATTTATCGTAATAATCAATTTTAACGCGGAGTAATTTAAATATTATAATTTAATATCCTCTAATAATATTATAGGCCGATTAATCCCCGGATTTTATCTATAAATTAAATAAAGTTTAAATATTACGAGCCTCGGCTTACTTTTTACTTTCGCTTTAAATATTATAAATTTTATCCTAATCTATATATTAACGTACTTTAAGAATATAATCACTAACGTCTAGAGAGTTATCGATATTCTTTAATAATTATTTATCGACTTAATCTACGTCCTTATTATCGTTAATTATTATTTCTTTAATTAACGAAACCCCGTTTACCTAGGTAATAACCTATCTATATTTACCCATAGTAATCCTATTATATATTAACGGTATCCGCTTTAAATAGGATATATTAATATAAAGATTAATATAAATCTTTTATTAATTATTTAAATCTTAACCTACTCTAATAATCTCTATTATTCTTATTCTAAAAGAACGTCTTATCTTTATTAATTTTTCACTTTCTTTTAGGCTCGCTAAACTACTTTTATATTTATAATTTTTATATATTTAATAACGGTATCTACCTTTAATAATAACGAAAGGCGTTTTCTTAATTTTATTATATTAAAGTTCTTAGAAAATTATTCTTCGGCTTTTCTCTTCGGTTATAAACCTAATATATACCCTCTCTAGCCTCTTCGTAATATAGAATTTCCGAGAGAATTTATTCTATTAATTATTAATATTAATTATTTATATTAAATATATAAAATTAACGTTTCCGACGACTTATAATTTAATATTAAACCGAAATCGTATCTAGATATTAATTAATCTCGCGTTTCTTCTTCTTTAATTATAATTTATTATTTATTTAAACTTTAGATTATTCTTCTTTATAATATATTAATCGTTATTATAAAGAGCTTTACTATAAAGAAAGGTCGTAGATATTAATTTAGTTATTTATATTAATCTTTATATTATTTAAATTAAGACTTCGATCTAAAATCTTACTTAAGAGTTATTAATAATAGGAGTTATATAATTTAATAATAAATAAATAGGGTTTACTACTAAATTAAATACGATAATATAAGAATCGATAATTAAATAATTAAATAGTAAAGGAGTTAAATAATTTAACGAAGTTATTTATAAGATAAATAATTCGTTAAATCTAAAAATAAAGAAAAAGCGGAGGCGTTTTAAAGAGTTATTACTAACGCGGCGTTAATAATAAATCTAACGGGTAATAATATTATTAAATATAAATAATCTTAACGATCTTTATATATAAATACTGCGTAGCTAGCGTATAATAAATTCTATATTAAATTCTATAATCTACTTTAATTAAGTAGTATACTTTTATTCGAAAAATTTAACGTATATTAACTAATATTAATTAAATTTATAAATATATATCCTTCCTTATAAAGCGCTCGTTTTACTACGGTAGTATTAAAATAAACCCTCTTTCTATTAATTTAAGACGTATTTTAGAGATTTAAAATATATTAACGTCTATTATTAATCGCGATATGGATCAAGATTAATATAATTAATAAGTGTATTAGGTAGATATTTAGGTTTATTTATATTATTAGCCTTACCCGGGAAGGGAGGAAGGGAATAATAGGTAATCCCTTCCCTTCCCTAGCAGTTCTTACCCCTTCCCTTCCGCTCCCTTCCCTTCCCTGTTCCGCAGCGTAACCGTACCGATCTTAGCGAGAGGCCTTAGTAGTGCGAATTCTCAGCGCAAGGCGGTTGCTCGGTACTCTAGTTATAGTTATTTACAACTTTGCAACAGCCGCCACTCTTGTAGCCGTACAAAAATCTACGTATACGATGTATTGCTGTGAAAGGCTGATGAGTAGTACTAGGCCGTCGGAACGCGGGACGGAACGAGTCCGGTGCTCCCCGTTGAAACAATCTCCAAGCTCGTGCCTCTTACTAAAGCCAGAATATGACAGTCATATCTCTGCTGTAAATGCCGTTTCGCGGCAGTAGGTCTGCCCTTTTCGTGGCACATGGTGTCTTGCTATTTCCTCAAGTACACTTGCTTATTCTGTGCCACCGACGCGCTTTTGACAGTATGCGTCTACTGTGGCACCACCCTTCTTTTCCGTGCATCTGCACTTCCGGAGATTGAGATCCTTCGTCCAAGTTTTGCGTTACTTCACACCTTGAAAAAAGGGCATTCACTCACAGAATCTTCGCAGACCGCACATATATCGGAACCAGCTATTTTCGGAGATCTTATGCCCTATTATCATGTTATTTTCGCATCTCTCTGCACAGTAACTTTAGAGAGTGTGTTATCTCGTCTAAGCCTGCTCAACTCTTGCGTCATACTATCCGCAAAGGTTGAACAATCATCTTCCAGGGTCGCGAAGATTAGCTAGGCAAGTATATCCTCCTTCTACTCCTCTTATTTCAAGCACGCAATCACAGAGACTTCGACTGTGTTTACTTCCACTCAAAGTACCTACTACAAGGAACATGCCATCTGGTGAGATATACAATATTCTCTATACCTGATTATTTGAGAGCTACTAGGTCCAAGCCACGTCAATATTATATCTGAAAAGGAATCATTGGATTACCCTCATAAAAGAAGTGTGATAGACAGTGGAATTGATTTCAGCAAGGAATAACTACGATATCTTGAGATCCTCTATTGGAACCAACACTTCAGCTTTATGGGATAGCGGAGTAGGTACACATAAACCGTACCCTCTCGACCCTCCATAGATAATCGACTAATCGTCCAAAGTCCTCTGATCCAGCCCATTGAAACTAGCACTATCGTCTCATACCTCAGTCTTGATTAGTCCTGAATAGACATCGTTGCTAGAGTCCTCTATTGCAAGTAATTGTTACTTCCAGTCCTCTGATTATTCTAGGAGATTGCCTTCCTAATACAACATCTGGGAAATTAACTCGCCACACGGCCGGGAAACAGTGCCATATTTGTTTCGCGCCTTGGCTTGTTCCGGAGTCGCAGAGAGAGTTTCTAGTCCGAAAGCGATTATATAGAACTCGGCCGAGGTTTCCTTTTGTATGGTGAAACGTCAAAGGAGTTCTCGATGTGCGCGTGCAATGACATCCATCTATGAATTCGACTTACAGCCCGGTCTCCCTATGACCGTCCAGTAGCATAAGCCAGCAGCTATATTTTCATGGCCATCTGATCTGTTCGAGTCTCTAGATCCTTGCATCTACAAGTCCTGCTTGAAGCACGAATAAGTTAGCGAGTATATTCTGTCTATCCGTACTAAGTATGCCTTCGATTAGAGTTCTTGCACATAAAGAAGAGACCCACTGCCAGCTCTGGTACATTTCTTGAAGGTTTATATTGGAGGGTATCGTCCCTTCAAAAAACATCCTCTACCCCTTTAGGGCCCTTAGCTGCCGCAGCCGTGTAGGCAATTATAGGTGTAAATATGAGAAGGATGCTGTAATAACAGATGAGATATTCGAAGACAGAACGTCCAACCATTCCCAAGGTAAGTTTAGGTCCGTAATACTTGGGTGGTACATATGGAATCAACATGTTCTGGGCGACTGAATATGTCTGCTTGCTTCTAGTCATCGAATTGGCTGTGAAACAGTCAGGAATTTGCGATATCTAGTGAAACCTTTAAGGCAAGGGGATATGTTGCATTGTTATGAGCTGGCAATGGAAATCAGGCCCGCGTTGCACATGTTGTATGTGCAACAGTGCGTACAACTCTAGCAAAGCGTGGCCAACAAGAATGGCTACACAAGCCTGCCCAACTATAAAGTCGCCAACTGAAAGGATCTTCCATCAATAATCATCTCACATTGATCGTTCTTCGAAAGACTCGTATTGGGTGATAATTTCAACAATTGCAACACAACCACCTTGATATGCCTAATCACCGTTCACACGATGCCCGAATTTACGTCGCAGTATACAACACCAGTGACCAGCATACTCCAAGGCATTGGGCGATTTACATCAAGGACCACATCGATGGAGAAAGCGTCCAACAAATCGTTTACGACAGAGGATTCGTAGTTGACGAGTACGTGTGATGAACCCCTTACCCGTGTCTGGCTGTTAAATGATGGTTTGATATAATTTTTACTGACCATGGATAATGAAGGATATTGTGGGGCAAGCGTCCGCAAGACGCCAGGTCATGGAGGGAAAATGTTCTGGTTGGAAGCATTCACGCCTGCTGTTACTCGAATCCACGTGTCCGTGAGGCAAGGGGGTTTATGCAGACGCGAGTGGCGCCTAACAATCATTGCAGAATTTGGAACTGTCAATCTTGGGTTGTGGACGCGTTGATAGCACTGGAGCGAGCTGGTCTGACGCGACTAGATAATCATGCAATGAGATACCTAGAATCGCTGCGACAGCGTTGGCAAGGTTGATGGAGCCGTCGATGGAACATAAAGAGGACGGGCTAGAATTTTAGAGAATCTTGCTTTCCACATGCCAAACCAATAAAAACTTACCAAATCTTACGCAAGGTTGCTAAATCTCTCCAAGCGACGCTGCTGCGCTCCCAAGACGATGTGTCTACCACCATGTGTAACGCAGACCGGGCCGCGAAGGTTACACAACAATGTTGGTAACACACATCTGTCTACTCATAACCCACATTGATCTTAGGGAATCCTTTTGAATACATTATCGCCGAGCAGTTCATAAAAGATTACAAAGCAACTCGCATGAAGATGGCCCACCATCATTTGTTTGCCCAAGTCTACGTGGCGACTTACAGGTCTAGAGTCCGTGGCGCGGCAAAGCACTGGGCTATCTACATCAAGGACCCCATGGAGGGGAAAAGCATACACCAGGTGTTAATAGATGGTGGAGAATGGGACGTGGCGAGGTGAGTCCCAACAATACCGTGTCCGAAGGCCAGAAATCAACGGGCGCCTTTGATGCACTTCTTTGCTCTAGCCTCCAGTCGTATATCAATCAATAGTAGCAACCCGCTGACAGTCCTCTCTCAGGACGATGTGGGACAAACGTCCAGAAGGCGCGAGTGGGTGGAAGGAAAACGTTCTAGTCGGAAAGGTTCGCTCTTCGCGCGTGGACGAAGCAAGGGAACTCGTTCAAGGTATAGGAGTCAATAATACACGGAGAAGCTGGAACTGTCAATCCTGGGTGATGAAAGCGCTGAGGGAGCTCGAAGATGCTGGTCTGATAGAGTTGGATGGCGAAGTAACGGAATATCTAGTCTCAGAACGAGAGGAACAGCAGTAGAGACGTGGCGGTGGGCAAAAGATGGAAGGGACGATCAACAAGACTCTCGGGGGACTTATGTAATGATACAAATGCTGCGTTGACGATGTCCTACCACTAAAATCGCGGCTAGTTACAATTCTGCCATCGGCCGTTCTCCTGCGCTCATCTCTGCCGTCAGTGGTTCTGAAGCTCGCAATTCTGATCCGGGTTGTTCTAATGCTTGCATCTCTCGCATTGGCAATCCTACCCCCTCCATTTCAGGTATCCGTTGTTGCGTCGATTCCAATTCTCTTGGTATCCCACTATATACTAACCACCGTGTGCCTCTAGTCATAGATAGAGTTGGACTCCTGTCGCGAGATAGAGGTAAGAGAGAGTTCAACGCGTTCGCTGGGTTACTCTTCGGCAGCATATCCATCAACAGTGCTGTTCCCCGCCTGTGCTGGCTTCTACGCGTGCGCAAGACTGTGATTTTTTCTGAGACGAAGGCTAAGATGGGTGAGAGTGATGGAAGACACGCTAATGCGGAGAGAGCCTCAATTCAGCTGTGACCCTCTGAACGCCCTGAATTGCGATTTACATGGGGATATGCATACCGCAAATGATCGAAGCGTCCACTTCAACGCTTGTCCAAACCATGGTATTGGCAAGACTGAGGGTTATATGGGCGTTTCCAAAGTTTGGCTGTACCAGCTTCACTATATATATCAACCGAACGGCTGACACTACCACGATACTGTTTTAGAGGTAATGGTAAGCAAGCTGTTTGAGCAAATATCACAATCGAATTACGGGGACTCAAAACGTACAAGCCACCTAAAGCAAATAATAGAGAGAGCATGATCTTCTGGGACCGGGTCAGAAGAAGCTTCCAGACAGAAGCGATGGGCAAGAGCAATAGCGCAAGGTCGGTGACGACGTGCGGAATTGAGCCACCAAGGATGACCCAGTAACCGTCAAGGCACTGTAGCCCTCGCCTGTGCTGGATATTCCAGAGACCGTCCACTGGACGGCATTGGAAGATGGTAGAAAATAACTGTTACGATGAGTGAGCGAAATTTGGCAGTAGAGCAGGAAGGTTGAGACGTACCACAGCGATTGTCCAAGAACTTACGACGATGAATAGGATGTACAGAGCCCTGCGAGCATTCCTAGCCTGGCTAAACAGACGCCAGTAAAACGCGAGGACAGAAAATTTGATAGCGGAGACGCCAATAGTCCAACAGATCTCGGAAGCGAACAAGCCTTTTTCGAAGGCTATGACTTGGTCCACTGTTAAAAAGGCGACGACTCTGCCTAAGCCTACGTCCGTCACTATTGCCAGTAGGCGTCAGTACAAAGCCTGGGTTGAACCTTATGGAATCAAGAATTACTCCAGAGAGCCGAGGTAAGGCAGAGCGTAGTGGATGAGAGCTAATAGCCGATTAGCGTGTATTCAACGTAATGACCGGCATTTATACCATAGCTGGGATTAATGCCCAATCGTCCCACCAGAAACCAGCCTTCGAGATCTTTCGAGAAGCGTAGCGTAGAGAGAACACGAAGAGCGCCAAGATCCATGTCGCTAGTATAGAGCCTTTCATGCGATTCCTCTCGTCGATGAAGACATAATTCAATGCGGGGAGAGATACAAGTCCAGTTGCTTCAGCAGCCGGAGGTGCAGTTGCAGACATAAAGGTTGAGGCAGGCTAAGGCACGCAGTATTGATGGCCGACTTGAAGTAACGGACGAGGTTTCGCAAGAGCAGTGTGTGGTATGAGGTATATTGGTATGTTGGAAGAAGTAGTCAAGTGGAGGTCAAGTTCGACGCTCCTTCTCGGCTGAAACAATGGGGCTGAGCATTGATCCTACACATGCAGGGGTCGAGCCCTAACGACGAAAGCATGAAGCTTTTACCCAATGGGATTCGTCCATTTCAGGACTTGAAAGGCCAGCCTTGGAGCACTCATACAAAATCCAGATGGCTGTGATATTGTGCACATCCCATGGCGGGCGGTTGACTATTATTGGACAAGAGTAACAACAAAGACCAGCCAAACAAAAGAGGAACAGAACATGCAGATGTGTGACTCGTGATTGTCTGTCCGTATTATTACGACGAGTATTTTGTATTGCCTCAATTGCCAATCCCTTCGCCGCCACACTCGGTACGCTACGCCGGCTCCGCCCTCGGCCGTGTCACAAACCCTAACCATAGCGTGCCAATATTTAGCGGTTGCAAAACTCATGATAATTCTTGGCAATGTCGATCACTGCAACTCACACCCGTTTTACTAGCAGATTACATGGAATCGTATTAAATCAATATAAATAATGATCTTGCACTGCAATAGGTAGAATTGAAACCCTTAGAACATCTGTATATACTGATCTTAGTGTAGCGCCTTTTTTTTATTCCCCTCCCTCACCATTTACCTTCCACCCTCTATTACCGCCGTCGTAATAACGCCTAACCTTAGGCTCGATACTAGCAGTAAGTACCGGGCGTCTATACTTCTGTAGAGTTATTGGAAGCCTAGCGCTATTGCTACCAGAACATAATACACTACGAACATTATGTACTGGTAGGAGCTGAACTTGCAAATATATAGCCCGCCGGGAGCGCGTCGGTGGCCACTACTCAGCAGCAGAACTAGAGCGAGTTAGACGTTAAGGACGTCGTTAAGGTATGGTAAGTAAAGCAGTAAGTAAGATTAAATAGAATAAGGCTATTTATATGTATATTAGCAGGATAGAAAGATATTTGATACGATTCCATGCCATTTGCTAGTAAAACGGGTGTGAGTTGCAGTGATCGACATTGCCAAGAATTATCATGAGTTTTGCAACCGCTAAATTCTCAGCACAGGACCGTCCTCTCTTCACTATATTTTCTCACAATACCAACATCTTTTGGGGAAGACAAAAAAGGTGATGGAGTGCCCAAGATATGGAGTCATGAGTGCCATGAGTCCAACAGCGCTGCCGTATGTAAGTAGTGCGTCTGGATACTTCGGACTCGACCAGAGCTATGACATGGTATGACGCAACATCAAAGACGGCATATTTGAGGACCATGTCTCTCGAAACTTCCTCTATATTGTCAACGATTGAATCTTCAGTCATCAACTTCAACAACGACCATGTCTTCTACCAACATCAAGTCTCTCATCCTTCATGGTCCGCCTCCTTTCCCTCGGCCTTGTAGCCTCTTTATACTAACTGGCCTCTTCAGCCCACGGCACAGGTCCCAACCCCTACAAAGTCGCCATTGTTCTCTCACTCCTTAAATTACCCTACAATATCAAGCTTTGGGAATTCGGCGACGCACCCAATGGCGTCAAGGGCGCCAACTTTCTAAAGATCAACGAGAACGGCCGCGTACCCGCCCTTGAAGATCCAAACACCGGCGTCGTGTCCTGGGAGAGCGGCGCAGTGATCAATTACCTCCTGCGTGTGTACGACAAAGAGAATCAGCTGGGCCCACACGGCAAGACTGCCAGCAGCTCACCCAGCGAGCAAGATCGTGTGGATTACGACAAATGGACATTTTTCCTCCTGAGTGGCCTGGGCCCTATGATGGGCCAGGTGAACTGGTACAGGCACTACAACCCCACCAAGAATGAAGACGCATTGGCGCGGTACGAAGCGCAAGCCTACCGGACCTTCGACGTTTTAGAGGGACAGTTGGAGAAGAGTGGTGGAGAGAGTGTGTTGCCGGGTGGTTTCAGTGCTGTGGATGCACACTTCTATCCTTGGGTGTTCCAGTACACGTATGCGGAACTCAAATTGGATAGCTATCCGAAGATCCAGAAATGGCTGGAGGGTATTGGAAAGATGCCAGCAGTGAAGGAGGCGTATGAGAGGGTGCCAAAAGGGGAGGAGGCGTAAGGGATAAAGCTGGAGACTGCAAAAGTTATGCTAGGCTGGTTTAGATTATGAGGAATAGATCGTTCAAAGGGGCCAGACTTCCCAACGGTGGTATTGTAGCACCCTGCATTGCATTTCATATATGGTGCAGAAGTCGAGATGTGAAGCATCAGTTGCGCATCGGCATCTACTGGCAAAGCAATCCTGCCTTGAGGTCTACCAAGGACGACTTTCAACTTACATCTCTACCATGTCAGACGCTTTCGTCTTCCAAACAGCCAAAACGTATACAGACAAGTGCTGCCCGCAGTGACAAGCACACTGCTCAACGTAATCCACCGGAAATCCTGGTGCCTACTCCATACAAGTGTCGCAATCCAATGCCCCAATCCAAAAACCGCAGCAAGACTAGCTTCCGTCCCTGCGAACATTGAGCGTTGTTCTGGAAGGACACAACTTTGCGCTAGTTGCTGCGCACAGAGGCTGCCTGTCCAACGACCGAGACGTGATATGGAGACGAAGAGAATTATAATGATGGTGGTGAAGCGGTGAGCTTGCCAAGCAGATGCTGGCTCTGATGTGGGATCTAGTGGCTGATCCGTTTGGATCCACCTCGTAGATACCTGCCACAAAGCCGGAACTGTGGGAATCTGGACTGCGTTAGTATTGAAACCCTCGTTCGCAGTCTTCTAGTTACCAAGCACAGCAGCATCAGAACAAGAGCCAAAAGTCCAAGTCTCGAGACCCCTGTACGTTGACCCTCGTCTTGTGAAACCCCGTCGCCGTCATTGTTCTCATCGTTGGGACTCCAATCACGAGACGAAGGCAAGTCAGATTCCACAGTATCCGTCTCATCCGCGATCGGGTGGTACTGCGTGCGTCGTGCAGATAGATGTCGCACACCCCAAGGAAAGATGTAGGTGCTGCTGAGCTCGAAGGTAGTACTCAAAACCTCTGCCCACGTAATAAGCCTCATCGATAGACCAGAGTGGACCAAAAAGACAATCAGTGTCGAAGAGAAGCTGAGAACAGAGAAGTGGAGGCCGGTCATCGCCAGAGAGGGCATCCATATGTCTGCTGTGAAGTAATGCCGTAAGCCTGATCCGTATTCATGGATCCAGCGGAACAGTGCCCCAAGATTTTTGAGAGATTGGCACCAACAGGAGACACGGCCAAATTTACCCTGTTTTTCATTGTCACTAGGGCTTTCTTCAACATCCAAGAATTCCTTCGTGTGGGCGACCTTTATCGTTTTTGGTTCTCGAAGACGTTCGACCCTGTTCCAGACACTTTGAGCTGTCCAATACTCAAGTGGCCATGTTATCACACCAATCGCAATCAAAATGACAGCCCCAAGCCTTGGAAATTTCGAAACAGACATGAACATGGAGATCATGATTGGCGAGCCAAGCTTACAGACCAAATCGATACGCCCCATGACAGCGTTCAAATGTGTTAAATCATGTTGTACTGCTTCGCTGTCGTCCACGACGTTGGTGGCTAGGGTTGGGATCCAGTCCCTTTCGATGGAGACAAGATTTGCCAGTCGGGAAAGTCGCTCAACAACACCAAGAGCCAATATCACGAGGAAGATCACATCTTTGAATCGGGTGACCACAAGGGGCCGAGCGTCAAGATTTAGAGTGTTGTGATCTTCCGATGAAGGAGCTACGACTTGGCCCTTTCCTCCAATGACGACGGTCCAGCAAAGACAGGATGTTAAAACAACTATCCGATTGATTGATACTGTTGTAAGAAGCGTTCGGAGGCGTGAGGGGGCGTGATCAACCCAGCGACCAAGAGAAGAAGCGAAAAGGATGACGGCAACATGGACGGTAATGCCACTGCAGCATAGGTTAGATAGGAGCACAGGGACACGGTCATGGCCTAATGACTGACATCCATGAGGCCGCAGTAAGGCCTTCTGGATAGGCTGCAGCTGTGAAAAGAACCTATGATAGTCAGGACGAAGAAAAATCCAAAAATCAATCGAACTGACCGATGCAAATTCATACGATCTGGCGTTCCAAGTAGACAGAAAATGGCAGAGGAAGAGGTTGTATGCGGTCCAATCTAGTCCAGATTCGTGTTGCAATAGGTGTAGCATGTCTGCCAGCAACCAGCTTGACACATTTCTATGCCGCTACGCAAAGCAAGACCACATATTTTCCCGCTTCGTAAATTTTCCAAAATGCCATCCAGATTGAAGGATTCAAAGATGCAGGGCGAATGTGACATTGTTATAGCCATCTTTCATTTGTTGTTGGGGGCTGAGGCGCTGTTGGAGGCCTCGTTTCAGCGACTCAGCCGCACGTAAGCACAGCTGAGCTTGGATGGGTCAACCAATCGGGTCGTCGACACTGTTTCATCTGAACAAGCTCGACAAATTGACACGTTGGTCGTAGCTCGTTTGCTGAGCACAACAGTATGTATAAACAGGAACGCGGACCAGACCTTGAGAGAAGGAGTAATTGTCAAGAGGGGAAATATCCCATTGGTGGAGAATCCTTATGTAATTAGTGCCTGGGCGGCATGCTTTTCTCCGCCATTTGTTCGTTATTATTCTAGTAGCTCGCCCATAGATAGCTACCAGTGGTCAATCAACTCATTCTACGTGTATTCAATAGTGCTGCTTGGCCATATTGACGGCATCCTTACTTTTCTGTAATTGAAATTATAATCCGCTAGAGTATAATTTGGTTAGGCCAGTGTCTCCTTATGCGAAAATCTTTGATTTAAAACAAGCAGTCTCCACCCTAACTGCCATTGAAGAGAACAGGCCGCTGGGGGAATCATTGCCATGCGAAAGAATAACGGGTCGTAACTAATACAATTCTCTACTCTTCCCTCCTCGCCAGCCTCCGCTCCCTATTTCTAGCGCCTGCGATTGATACATCACTAACGGTCTACAAACCCGTACCCACATTCAGCTTATCTTTGCAGCTTTGGCGCGTCCAATCCAAGAGCGCATCATGCCGCTATCTACCGCACAGACTCTACTCAAAAGAGGATAAAAGCATACGTATGGATATAGACCGCACGTGGGAAAAGACCGCAAATAGGAGGATCGAGTCACGCTCATCTCGCACAGTTCTAGTTCTCAACGAGCTGTTGAATTCTACTAGACTAAGGCTAGCCCCGCTATTGTAAGAGAGATCGGTTACAAAAAGGCCGACGCAGTCATAGGCGCCCTACAGCCTCACAAGCAAGTGCAACGGACATGCTATGCTTAACGGCCTCGCTAGTTATAAGGCTCTTAGAGCTAAAGCAACGTCTCAGCTGGCACTTCAAGAGCGAGGTCGCCTTCGTTGTCCGCGTACCTTCTGTTCGTGTATGGATTATTCGCCAGGGTTCGTTTCCCAGCTAGGATGAAGAGTCGGTAGCAGCCTCTTCTTATACTATACGTCCGTAGAGGACGACAGGTGCTGTGTGGTCAACCTCGTCAATCCCACGGATACCAGGCCGAGGACATTCTGCAGCTACCGCTCAACGGCTTTTGTATAATGGTAGCAAACCCGACCTTGGAAGGGTATGTAGAGTCCCTTCTACCTATTCGAGGGGTTTGTGATCCACCGAGTTATGCATTGATTGCAATTGGCCTTGAAGGGATGAGTCGTATTGGGTGTTTCCTCCTACCGGCCAGAGGTAAATTGACGACGATGACAGAATCTTCTGATCACGGATGAGAAGGGTGGACAAACGTTTTTGCGCAACAGTAGAATAAGAATGAATTCACTTGGAGCGTTCGTCAAAGGCTGCATCTTGTGTAATTGGAAGAATCATCTGTGAATTGAGAAATTGATGGTTCATTGAGTTTGATCGACCGTCGCAATTTAGCTTACTAGCCACTAACGCTCGCTCAAAGCCTCGCTATACCAGTAGTCTCATAGGTACCATTATGCCAGACCGGAACCTCCATCTTTAGCGCATCACCACTGTACCCAAGATCCTCCGCAACAAGCATGGCCGCCTTCTCGCCAATCAGAAGGGCAGTGCTATAAGTGTTGCAGCCAACATTATCAGGGCAGATGGACAAATCGGCAACCTTGAGACCCTTGACGCCGTGGACGTTAAGACGCGGGTCGAGGACACCGTGCTTGACGATGCTGTTACCCTCTTTAGGAGCCATACTGCAGGTACCAAGACCTAGAGGATTAGTAAGCGTAAGCATTTCATGTTATGGATTTGGGGGCTTACTGTGCCAAGTAGTCTCCACATGACGCTTGACCCACTCTTCAACGGCCGCAATGTCTTCCTTGGTGTATGTAAGGTCCTCACGGATCTCGTTGACCTGACTGCTCGACACCATGCTGGTCTTGGGCGGCTCGCCAGGCTTAGACTGGATCGACCAGCTGCCGTGCTGGATGCCGGCCGAGAGATGGTCGGGACCGCCATAGGCTTTGGTGTCTTGAAGATTCAGGTCCTGGGCAGCGGCAGGGGAGTCGTAGGAGAAGTATCTGTGATTTTATCAGTGGGGGCTTTCGAGTCGAGGGGAGATGTAGGGCGTACGGATGCTTATCGGTGACCTCTCCAGCATACGCTTCCATACGGCGAGCAGTCTCCCGAGACTTGATGTACCCCCAGACCATGGGGGCCATATCACGCTCGTCATTCATGAAGCCGGCATCGAAGTCTGGAGCCTCGTACGGGTCGGCTGAGTTAATGTGAATGCTGCCACGAGAGAATGGGTATTCCAAGAAATGGAACATGGAGAAAAATTTTCCTTCTGGCATGAGCACATGATCACCGAAGAATCTGGCATCGATTAGCGTTGGGAATGGAATGCTCGTGGTTGAAGGCATACCCAGAGATGACGGAGTAGTGCATGACGGGTTTGTCAGGCTTGTTCTTGAAGTAGCTGTCCCATCCGGAAACGAACTCTTTGAAATAGTCCTCTCGCAACTCTTCTTCCGTTGGTCGGACCTTCACGCCGGCCTCGATACCGTTGGTCGCCAAAGGCCCAGTGCCATTGAGGTTCCATTGGTCGTAGACTTCCTTCTGAATTTTAGGGTTACCTCTGATGAAAGCATCAAAGCTCTCCGTCTCAGGCTTGGCACGGTATGCCGAGAAGGTGAGGTAATGGTCCTGGAAATTCAGGCCAACACCCGGTAGCTCCACTTGGCATTTAACGCCAAACTTCTGTAGCTTTTCAGGGTTGCCAATACCGGAACGCTGGAGTACAAGCGGGCTACTGAGCGTGCCACAAGAAATGACAATCTGTTTGCGAGCACGGATGGTCTTCTCCCTGGGTTGGTCGTTGTGAAGTACTTTCATCGGAACAGTACGGAGGGCCGTAGCACGGCCATTCTCAAGGATTACCTTGTCAATCTTGGTATTGCACATAAGATAGAGGTTGCTGTGGTTCCTGCAGAGCAATACGTTAGCAAATTTACAGAAAATGCATAGATGCGAGGCCATCAAATTACCTCATGTTGGAGTGAATGTATGCGTGAGCCGAGTCAGACCGACGACCTGTGTCACGGTTGATCCATTTCAGCCAGTGTTCGCCACCGTGGCCGGTCGTTAGGTCTTGTAAATCGTCGGTAGTGGGAATGCCTTGGGATTCGGTGGCGCGAAGGAAGTCCCACGCGATTGGGTATGTGTAATTCCCGAATGATACCTTTATGGGGCCTTCAAAGCCATGTAGGTCGCGGTTGTTGCAAGGGCGTTGGTATGTTTCATGCTTCCTCATGAGTGGGAGGAGCTCTTCGGTCTTCCAACCCTCAGCCTGGAAATCGTCATAGTCCGAGGCACTGGCGCGAGTGTACATCATCTGGAACAATGTTAGTAGCCGCTACTGAGTTGCTCAAGGATATGAATGCTTGCGAAATTGATACTGGAGCCACCACCAAGGATGTTGGCACAGGGGACGATTGCACGCCTGCCCGAAAGCCACTTAGATGGCCTCGAGTGGTAGAATGAAGCCGTCTTCGAGTCAAGCTTCATGTTCTTTGGGTAGATACCAGGACTGGGTCGCATCAGCTTAGTGTTCCTTGAGAGCTTCGGGTCGGGCTCACCGTGGGACCCATGGGTTGTTAAGATTGTTCTCTCCACCCTCGACCAAAAGGACCGTCAGATTTCTGTCGAGGGCAGCCAAACGTCCAGCCACAACACATCCGGCAGAGCCTCCTAGGAAATGTATTAGCTCTGTGGTTTCCTCAAGCGATGGTCAAAGCTCTCATACCGCCCGCCACGATAATGTCGACTTCATCTGGAATGGTCATGATGCGTGTATGATAGCAGGCCCTGATAAAATATTGTTGATGTACAGTAAGACAATGCAAATCGTCTGGACGACCTTTGGGATAGCAAGATTGCAGGAAGCATAAACAACCATATATGCATCTCAAGCTCCCCATGGAGCCCCACTCCGGCCATATGGAATCTGCAGAAGTGAAGATCTATGCATAGGAGTGCGAAACCCCGCGTTGCCTCGTCAGCTCGAATCCTTGGCTCGAATAGGTAACCGTGCGGGCCACCTCGCGAACTCGTACTCGACCCGTCCAGCAACCTGAGATCTCGATCCGACGGGGATTCTCCGCATTTGACAAACCCCCGTACCCCCAGAAAGCATAGTGCTATCAAAAGTGTAACACCGAGCAAACACCGATGGATTTTCAGTCAGGGATGCCGTTGCTGTCGAGCTCCTGGAGCTGAGACCGTTGGACGTGGCCAGAACCCCGTCGTCGATGGTCCAATGAAATCAGAGATTGACCGTCTTTGTGAGTGAGCCACTGCTAAACCAATCGCATTAGCCTATCATTTCGTACTTTAAAGGAGATCGGGCAAGACAGAAGGATGGCAGACAGTTGGGCGGGCCAAACCTCCGGACGAATAATGTTCTCTGCGTAAGATACCCCGCCTTGGGACCAACATGTGGAAATATGGGGAGATCAGTTAAGGCACAAGACGCTCCAGCTATGCAGATCGGACCCGCTGAAGGATAAAGGATTGACTCTCTTCACCCAACTTCATGCTCAGCGACTGAGCGATTTCCCGCGGTTTTGAGTGGAGATAAGTACGACTTTTTTCGAAACACGTTTTCGAGGATGTTCGAGACTGGTCAACAATAGCAAGCTAAAATACCGCTGCAGCAAAGTGAGGGGTCCACCAACAAGAGATAAAGTAGAGATACCCCACACACGTCAACGTCAAAACGAGGGGGAGCAACGGCACCAGCGGCAGCTAAAGTCAAGTGGATTGCGGGGAAGCCGCAACTTTTCTTAGAACATTAGTTGGCAATCATGCCTGAACACAGGAAATGGGGATTTTGCAGACAGGCGCGGTATATCGAGCGTTCGTGGCGCCAAATTCTCGTAAAAGACCATGGAACTCTGTCCTTGCCAGTTGATCTTGGGATCAAGCATGGCAATTTCCGTTGTCGACTTGTACGGGGATATTTCTGTAGCTTTTCGAAATTGATATTGCGTTCATAACAGTCATCAAAGTCGTCCTAGCTCGGTGAAGTCTTCCTGGTGTAAGAGTCGTGGTAGGTTGGGCCAAGTGTAGAGCCTTTTTTTTCCCCGGCGCCACCAGGCGCTGTGCAGGTAGACAGAACGCGAGATACATCTCCAAAATGAATATCTTGGATACTTGAATAGCATCTTTCGCAGATTCAGAATTATTACAATAACGCAAAAGCCTTGTCCAAATCAAGACGACTAATTGAGCGACCCCCGCATGTGTTGAAGGCGCCCTTCAACTTACTTACAGATCACCTCTGCGTCACTAATAGCATTGTGGGAGTAGTCATCAAGAAACCTTTCGCTTGATGAGAGGCCCTGCCCCAGACTCTTCATATACTCAAGTAGCCATTGTGGCGAATATTGCATGCTGCTCCCCTCTGGCACATTCTCCGGCACAGTCGCAAAGTATCGCAATGCTATTCTTGCCCCAGTTTCTAATGCTCACAGTCAGATCACTTTGACATCGTGTGTTGATCGTCTCTTTCCTCTGGTTGCTGGGACAGATTCGACACTACTATCGCAGCGCTCCGAAAGTGTAGAGTTGCAATGATCAGAAAACTGCACTTAAAGAGCTTGTGACATAGTGCCGGCGCAAGGGCCTCATTTTGTTTCGGTAGCTATCGTACCATGAGGTAGAGGGGATGGAGGCAGGCTGCGCAAGGAGCCGTATTGCTGTATATTCGATGAGAAGGGCGATTTCTTGTAGCCTCAGTACTAAGATTGAGGATGAGCCTATTAGCCGTTACTGTAGGTAACGGTCATCTGCTGTTCGTAGTTGTGTATAAGTAAGTGATGGAAGATGGGATTAGTACACTGCAAAGGCTTGCAACGCGTCATAGACTTCGCAAACGACGCTAGTTTCGCGTTTGCTGGCGAGTGCTAAATTTAAAAGCGCTTTAGATGCCTTCGATATTGCCGTCCTCCATTCATACTAGTCAATCATTGAACGATATCTCTAGAAAGTAGAAGATCTTGGATATAAGATCTTCTGTACAAGAAACCGATACCGCCAAGCTGCATCACCATTGAATATGTGATAATATGTGACGCACCTGGATATTGCCATTCACATTCTAACTCATACTAATCTGCTTGCGCCCGAAAGATATTATGTGTCCACTAGATGTCTTCTGTTCCTGTTTTGTGCCAACATTTACTCTTTGCCTTCACACCTCGTCTGCACTCCCCTCAAGCCTGCCCGTTGAAGAGTCCAGCCCAACCCCTCTCTCCAAATCACCAAGCTCATCAAAGTCCGATCGAGGCTGCGCTTCTTGCGATCTCCCTTGCACCATCTGCGCAGACACTTTTGCAAAAGGTCTCGTTGGCTTGGGCTCCCGAATAGGCCAGGGCCGATGCTCTACTTCAACACTGCTACCATAATCTCCTTTTTTAGCAGCATAGCGCTTTATGGGAGAGTATCGGCCTGGTGGTGCGCGGCCCTCCAGTCTCGCTAGAGCGAGCTCGAAATTCGCAGCCCGGATCGGATCTGGGTGAACAGGCTGCTGTGCCGCTGACGTGGCATCGTGAGTGATCGCAAGGACTGGAAACTTCTCAACCTCGCCATGTAGCCCTTCGTGGGCTTCAGGCGCCTCTGCGGCGCTAATATCAATCGGCTGAGACAATAGCCCTGGCCACCTTGATTCGATGAATCCGCGTCTCGACTCAGGATCCATCGCCCCGCCAAAAGTCTTCGCCGGTGATCTGGAGGGCAGGATTCGCTTTTGGCCAGTTGCTGCTGGCTTGGAGTCAGCAAAGCTATTGTGTGCAAGATATCCTGGACGACGTAGATTGGATATGTCCTTGAGTGCTCTGGCCGCCGGGTTATCCCTTGGGATCTCTTCCGAGTCGAGTCCACCACGTGGGCCATGATCATTGAAGACACCGAAGGCTCTCTCGGGCTTATCTTGATTCTTCGTTAATTTCGCACGTGGAAGAGGCTCCACCGACTCGAGCCATGATGAGACAGAGTGCTTGAGCCGAGGCTCCAGCGAAGCATTTCCATCCGAAGAAGCCTCGGCCGATTCACCACGTGGTTCGTGAAGCCAAGCGGGAGTAGACTTTCCATACAAAGGAGAAGAACGATCGGCTTCAGTGCCGTTGCTAGTGATAGATGGCGTCTGCATTCCTCGAGGTTTGTTGAAGTCGAGCGGAATCGGAGAGATCGCACGGATTTCGGGACCATTCTTACCCATGAACATCACATAACGGCCAAGTTCCTTCTTTGCAGCTTCCTTTGCGGCCTCGAAGTTCTTAATTACAGTATCACCCTGAGCCGCTGCTCCGTGCTCGAGAGCACGCAGAGCACAACGTAGGTTTGCGGCAGCTATTGCCCTTTCCCAAGCATTGGTACCGGATGAAGCAACACTGTCATGGCTGGAAGGTATGACTGAGTTTTCGCTTCTCAACATCTTTCGTCCATTCCCAGGTCGAATAATGTTCCCGAAGTTCTCCACATTGGCAGCGATAAGGGCTTCGAGGCTACCCGCATCAGAGAAGTCCTTGTATCTTGTCGCTGAGATATCAACATTCCCAGTTTCCGGATCTTGGGCGAAGTCAAGCTGGTGACCGTCATCTATCGCTGCGATCAAGCGGTCGATCCTATCGTCCAAGACCCGGTTCTCTTCATCCGAGAGGATGCGGCTCGCCTTATCTGCGATCAAGAGTTTCGTAGACCCCATGTCGAGATGCTCCAGCGACGGCAAGCTAACAGTACCATCGTGAATACCAGGACCAGAATTTATGGCCGAGTCAAGAAGGGGGGCACTGCCATGATTCTGGGGATTCGACTCGGATTCGAAGAACTCTTGGACATCTTCTTCGCCGACTTCTATCACCTCGTTGGCCTCTTTCGTTTGGTTGGTCCCCATCGCCCCTCTGAAGGCTGGTTGACGGAAATTTTATGGGCGTTGGAGTTCGACCAGGGTGAGACCCCTTCCGTGGGTTGAGAGAATCGAGATTGAGGAAACAAGGAAGAACAACCAAGATGGTGAAAGACATCTTGATAAACTATGGAACTGGCTTCGATACTTCGTATTTGGACACATCACGCACATCACATAAAGCGCCGTGTTTCAGTATCGTGTCTTTGTCTCAAGAACAAAGAAATTGTTGCTTGGGTCGGAAGAATTCCTTTGTCCGGAGCAAGTGTTGCGCACAAAGTTTGAATAGGTGGGGACAGTTGCGGGGCTCTTCCAACTACATCGCTGAGTCCTAGGATTTGTGATAGTAGAGTTGGCACTTGAGCGCGACTGTGACTTGGTGTCCTCGCTTCGGGTTTTGGCTTTCCCACCTTGCGTCATGTTGGTGAATGTCAACCTTTGATCTTCTGGTTAGCACTTCAGGGTATATGTACTCGAGCATTTGCATTTGAAACGCAGTACGTAGAGCATGCCTGCTGAGAGGTTTGGGGTTAGGTATTACTGAACAGGAAGACTAGAGCGTTTCTGTGGAGATGGTGTATATATAATGGAATTTCGATACATTCACATTATCCTGGGATACATTTGTCGCCTGCAGCGAACTTCGCGTGACTAAAACACAATGACCAAGATGAGTAAGAATTCGCGCAAGCTAGACGGCAAAAATACTGATGATCTCCGATTTGGAATTGGCGAGGGATGAGTCGAAAATTCGGACGACAATGCCGCGACGGAGAGACAGGATGGTACAAGTCGGTGTATAGACCTCGTAGTATGGGCGGAAGGCAACCAAAGAAGAGCCGGGATCAACCTTTGAGTCGTTCAAAAATCTTATGCTCACCAACATATATATCTCTGAGACGTGAAAGTATTCGATGAGGGTGCTTCAATTTTTACGACTGAGAGCAGGATCGGCATATCTTATCTGAAACTGACCTCAAGCAGCTTCCTCTGTTGCATAGTCGAGACCAGTTTGGGGAGACTTGACGCCAGATATTTGCCATTCGGTGATCTGTGGAAGCAGCGAGTGGCCACTAACAAAATCTCCATGTAAAGCAACGCGTCTTGGATCCCAGCATCTAGAGCTCAAAGAACAGTACAACACACGAATATCCAGTAGCGAAGAAGGTTTATCTCTTGCTGGTAGCCTTCGTACGATGATGTAATCACGCGACTCGTATCATTGGTTGACACAGCCGAAACGGTATCTGGTTTGAAGTGAATGAAAAATGAAGTAGTACAGGCGCAAGAAACAGGCTCCGAGGGTCGACATTTGTCCTCTTGATAATGTCATGCGACCAAATAGAAAGGGATGGCAAACACAAGAAAGCAAAAATTCCGTGAAAAAGCAGCTACAGAATTCGTCACAATTGTACAGAAAGGGTCTGGACCAAGATATAAGTGCCTTGGTCCAACAGCCACAGAGGAGGCAACGTCGAAGCCCATTGCCCCAGATAACATAATAGCAAACCAGGGGAGCAGAAGGAGACAAGACACTGCCGCAATGGAAGGATCCGGCGTGGCGCCAAAAAGCACAGTGGCGCCTGCCAACTTTAAAGTCAAAGCGCAGGACAATGAGGCCAAAGATAATACCACCAAAGAGAAAGCGAACCTTGAAACACCAGCACCAACTACTCATGCGCCAAACGACCCAAAACGGCGCGCAAGCTGGGTTGAAAGATATGGTAGAGCTTTGATGAGTGACCGAAGCCCTGACCATGTCGGGTTACCCTACTTCGAGGGCTATCCGTGGGACAAGCCAGACGCGGTGAGCAGATACAAGCTGCGGGATGACCCTTGTGTTTACTAAAACTATTTCCAGGAAGTCGGTGGGGGGAAGCAGTCGGGCCAAAAGGACGATAAGAGGGAGGAAAGGAAGGAGAACAAGAAGGCAGACAAAGCGGGTGCGAAAGAGACAGAAACGACTTACTTCGAGAGCGAGTTTCCTCCATGGTGAGACGAGCAGTGAACCGCGAGTTTGCCCAACGGAACCGTCCTTCAGATGGCCCAGAGAGTCTCGGGTTCATTCCAGATGTGGCATGGCATGTTAGTTTAGAGGCAGCGACGTCGAGAATTCGGTCGTTTATGCCGTGTAGATTACTCAAATGCATGGTTTCGGCATATACGAGTCCCTTGTGAAGCCAGCCTCGGTGGTCTCTCTACCGATCGTATTCGTAGCAATGCTCAATCGTCTTCTCCTCCATCTGTGCCGTGTTTCTCTAGAACCTTCACCTCTCTATTGCATCGAATAAACCGCATTCCAAAGTAGCTGGTTTTTTCCTCAACCTAATCTCTTATCCGATCCATTACATTGTGGTATCATAGGACCGTAATTCAACGCCCCTCGGATTCTGCTAGGCTTGCGTATTCCATCCACCTTACGCGTGTCTCGCTGATTGTTTGTGCACATAGCAGACTCATCGTCTTTTCGTACCGTCTCCATCTTCGTTCGATTCCTGCCTATCTCTTCTAATCCGGTAGCAGAAGACGGTATTTTTCCATGGGCCCGTTTCGTTTAGATCATTTCATACGCTTATATGTTCTTAGCTCCTTCATGCTGCCCAACATAGGGTGTTGCAAACGCCTGGCATGTTCGCAATCCAGTGTGGTCGCTCCTGAAGGTTTGAGGATATCAAGGGTTCGTGCGAGTAGAGCAGGGAAAGGAGGGTTTAGGGAGGGTGACGTTTCGCAGATCGTGCAGGAGAACATCCATCGTCCACTGGCGCACACACTGTTTGAAGTCAGCAACATCTGATCGGTCTGCAGCAGCAAGTCTCCAAGATCAGACGGCTCGATTTTTCCTGATTGTGGAGGCATCCTCATTCATCGACATCAGCTAGGCCCCCACGAGAACTGATGATGTTGTTAATTGCTTGGGAAGCATAGTCGTGACATCTAGACCCTCAGTAGCAGTCGTAGTTACCGGTCATGCTGCAAGCGAAGCCTTTCGATATGTCAACTTCAGCTAGCCTCTGCACGGATTAGAGATTAGAGGAACTCTAGTTCTAGTGTCAAAATGTCCGGCCGGCGTTGCCTTATCGCATGCAAGCCAAGAGGCAGCCAAGCGAAGCTAGAATCGCGATTCTCTTTTGTGTCTTGGCCATCGACTGATGCTGTATGATCCCATGAATTATCTTTCCCATTTTTTCGTCAGCTTCAAGATGGCTACTCGTACATACCAGCTAGATCTTCAACCATTACACCGGGCCTCTCACGCCTCTCAGCTGGTCGCCTTGACCGAGGCTACTGATGACGGCGCGTGCTCTAGTCCTTGATACAGTTTAGAGCTGCTACTCCCCACTCTCACACCATGACACATCAAATGCCGCTGTTGGTAGGCCGTGGTGCTTGTTCTCAACGTCAACCAACCTTCCTCTTCTTTCCCTACATATCTCGGCATCTTTCCTTGGTCCACTTGGCAGTCGCGCGGTTTGAAGCACAATGGCGAAGAAACATAGTATCGTGCATCACGATGACGACGCGCATTTGGCCGCCGTTGGACACAAGCAAGAGCTGAAACGCCATTTCTCTCCCTTGGCTATGCTGGGTCTCGCCTTTGCCATTCTGAATTCATGGACCGCTCTATCTGCATCTTTGTCGCTCGCGCTGCCTTCCGGCGGACCGACTTCTGTAATTTGGGTTATTAAGCCAATGACAAAAGCGTTAGCGTTCTGTTTGTTGACCATTCATAGGGCCTCATTACTGCTGGTATCTGCAACATGTGCCTAGCAGCATCTCTCGCTGAATTTCTGAGCGCTTACCCAACCGCTGGAGGCCAATATCATTGGGTTGCCATGATCAGCTGGAAGAAGTGGGTTCCCTTACTCAGCTGGATTACCGGCTGGATCAACGTCTCTGGATGGATCGCACTCGTTGCTTCTGGAGGTCTATTGGGCAGCCAACTCATTGTGGGCGTAATCTCCTTCATGAACCCAGATTACGCTCCGCAAAGATGGCATCAATTCTTGATCTACATTTGCTACAACATTGTTGCCTTTCTACTAAATGCCTTCGCAAACTCGCTCTTGCCCTATATCACTAAAGGAGCATTTACGTGGTCCATCAGCGGATTCGTCATTATCTCTATCACCGTCCTGGCTTGCGCCTCTCCAAAGTACTCGACGGGTAGCTTCGTCTTCACCAAGTTTATCAACTCGACTGGGTGGCCAGATGGCATCGCTTGGCTTTTGGGTCTCCTTCAGGCTGGTCTTGGGCTCACCGGTTTCGATGCAGTGGCTCACATGATTGAGGAAATCCCCAATCCGACTGTGGAAGGACCCAGGATTATGCTCGCTTGCGTCGGTATTGGCATTTTCACAGGATTTATTTTTCTACTTTGCTTGCTGCTCGTAGCAGGCGACGTGACCAACGTTACTGAGAATTCCGCTGGTCCATTATTGGCTATTTTCTACAACGCGACGAACAGCAAGGCCGGATCGATTTGCTTGCTCATGTGCGTCACTCCTTTGATTGTGTATGCCCATGCTGATTTAGTCATTCCAGCTTCCCACTTGTGTGCCTGCTATTTGCAACGATCTCAATCATGACGACGAGTAGTCGTATGACATACGCATTTGCCCGGTAATTTACTTTCACGCTCTTACACAATTTCGCTAGATCTTGCCCAGTACTGCTGACACCAATGTCAGAGATGGCGGTCTACCATTTTCAAAGTTCTTCTCCAATGTCCACGACAAACATGCGATGCCCTTGAACGCATTGATCCTCACAACTGCTTTGGTAGTAATCTTTGGTTGCATCTTTCTTGGCTCATCGAGGTGACAACATAAACACTCTGCACCTGTCACGTTAAGCTTGACTGACGACGGCAGCGCCTTCAACGCCATCATTTCTGCTTCGGTCGTCGCCCTTGGTGTTTCTTACGCCATACCGCCGGCTATCAACTGTCTTCGGGGCCGGAGGATGTTGCCTCAAAGGCCTTTTGTGTTGCCTGGACCGCTTGGCTGGATTTGTAATCTAGTATGTCACAGCTCGTCGATACTGTATGTACTTGCATTGACTCGGTGTACAGCTCGGTATCTTGTACGTGATCGTGACAACTGTCCTCTTCCTCTTCCCACCAGACCTCCCAGTCTCTGGCAGCAACATGAGTTAGTAACCTTTTCCTATCATAGTTTGATACCCTAGCCATGCTAACCCTAGAATAGACTACTGTATCGTAGCTTTTTTCATCGTCATAGTAATCAGCGTAATCCAATGGTTTGTCGACGGCCGCAAGAACTTCAAAGGTCCACAGATCGAAATGGTGGGCGAGGATGCACCAGGCGATGGGTATCAGAGCGGCATTGGGCTAGACAAAGATCATCATATCTTTCAACAGAATAGAAATGGAAATGGTCATGTGGGAGGCAATGGGGGGATTAGTGAGATGGATGGGACGAGGGATCCTGTCGAGTTGAACGTGTGATCCAATGTAGTAGAGAAAAAGGAGGAGGAGCTTGGTACTAGAGGTGCTATTTCACGCTGTATTACCCTCGACTGGTGTGAACCGCGAAGCTGACATTCAGCTTTGTTAAGACTTCGATTCTATTGAGACTGCCATGTAAGCCCCTCTACCAGAAAGTACTATGACGGTCAGACTGCGAAGTGAGCTTTTCATATGCGCTAAAAGAGCACCGTGAAGCCAGAAAGAGTCGAAACAACGATGGTGTTCTCTTTGGTCCTTGTATGAAAAATATGCGAAGGTTTGCAAGTCTTCAAAGTTGCCAAAAAGTTCGAAAAAGGTCTTCGAAGTAATCCCACCATTTTCAAAAATCGGCCTCTGCACTTTCGATGCTCTTGTAGTAAGAAGCTCGTACAAGTCCCCGCAAATTCCGGCATCAGTTCCGTCTATACCTGCTCCCACGTCTTTTATTTCGATGGCGTTGGCCGATCGTAATGCGAGAAAAGCCCGTAGCGCTGATAGATCCTTGATGTCGTCAGTGCGTGTGTAACAGAGATTCACCTGCGTCAACTTTCTTAGATTACCAAGTTCCAGGGTTCGCGGCAATGTCTTTCAGATTCTGAAGTCTAATCTTATGATTGCTATCGAGACAGTCGACCGTTGAAGAGGTTAGATCTGAGAGGGCCACTAGAAGAAGGGAGATGGGTGAGATTTCGTTGTGTCCAGCTCTCTCGATGCTTCGTTTCCTTACCCAGCAATTCAAGACTTCCCCCGTCACATCCCCCATCATACGCACCCTTTCCACCCATGTTCAGCACCCAAGGCGAGAAGGAACACAAGCTGGGAGATGGGTGAGGAGAACAGCCCGACATCTTTTTCATATAATACACCTTCGCAACAAACAGGAGCTTCTCCTGCAGTCGCTGAAGGATGTATGGCATGATAGTATTCAGGAAGCCTAGCGCAGCATATGAATGGCCGTCAATGCAATATTAATATACGTCTCCAATCATTCGGTGGCAAGCAATTTCCGCTCCTTCCCTTACTCAGATATTCATCCTTCGCAAATTACGTTTGTTGCGTTCTCGCCTTTCAAAATCGCTGTCGCTGCCCGTCCCTACGAGAATGACGATGGAGATGTGTTGATCGTGCCCTGTTTTGACACTCCTGCAGTAAGATCCCCACAATTTCGATCAGGGTTCAAGGCCCGTAGCGTTCTATATTTACAACGTTCTTCACTCCGTCACAGCGCACCGATACGAGCGCGATCACGGTACTAATAGTTCTCAGCGAATCTTGAGCTCGGTCTCGATCACGCTCCTGCGGGTCGCCGTGAGAGCCGCCACTTGAGCCGCCCTAATGCTCAGACCCGGCATACTGCGAGGCGGGACGTGACATCAGCCTGCATATGACCATGTAGGTCTTCCTGGGGAGGAACAAAATGCGAAAAGTCTTGATAAACGATTCAGGCTGGTACGAAGTGAATTACCAAGACTGTTTGTAACACCATTCGAGCAATCTTCAGCCAAGGCGGGAGAAAGTCGGAGTCACGAATCCAAGTTTTAAGTGAAGAGTATTCGTTAAACACGAAAACCTCAGCTGCATCCTGAAGGAAAAGAGCACAGCTTCTACAGCACTTCCTACAACGTCGATCGATTCTTCGGGCTCTACCAAAATAATCAAAACTCAAATCAGCACAATGTATACAATCACAGCTATTCTCCTCTCCCTCCTACCCTTCGCCCTCACAACACCTCTCCACAACCGCCTCAATCCCAACATCAAAACAGCACGCCAAGCGACAGACATAGCCTCCGCCCCCTTCACCCTCATAGCCGCCCGCTCCGGCAGCCCTATCCACCTCCAATCCATCAATGCCAACAACGGTAACTTCTGGATCGGCAAACCAACACTCAGCTACTGCATTCCGCAAGTGCCAAAATCAGACTGTCCTCCAGGCTCAGCCACCGGATTGATCGTGGGTAATGATGGCGGTGCGAGTCTAGTAAGCTTCCTGAATACTCACAAACACATAATGGCAGGTTACTGACATCCATGACAGGACGCAGAAGTTCCTGGTGGGCAGGTGGTATACGTGCTCCCGACAGGCGCCCTCTCTTTCACTGAACCCCATGCGGAAGGAAGCGCTGAGGGGAACAACGGTACCATAACCGGCTTCGGCTATACCAACAGCACTGATGGCGAATTGGGCGACTTCAGCTTCACTGGCCTTGGAGCGAATGGTTTCGTGGCATGCCCTGCTGCTAATGGCTCAGCGCCATATCAGATCTTTGCGGGCTTCCCTGGGCTGTGCGATGAAAATGTTCCTGGCGGGAATGTGAGCGCCTGTTTGGGGTTCGATGCGTTGGGGGAGACATATGAGAATGGAAGTGCGGCTTGGGAGTATGAGTAATTGTTAGAAGAGGGTGGGTAACGACTAATGATCAAGGCATAGTGGAGCTTGTGTGGAGGAGATTGATATTAGTATGGACCACATTAATGCATTACTGAGTACAGCTCAGTGCCCGCACGATTAGTGATTATTAGCATCAGACAATCAGCCCTGTGATTGCCCTCGCTTGTCCACTATCCTTTTACATGGCGAGGTATGCAAGGCATGCGTAGCTTCTGCGACTCTTTATCCCACAGCTGCGCTGACTCTCTGCTTTGCAGTGTCGCTCGGGAGAGAGGGATTTCTGAATCCTGGCTTTGGAGTGGAGGGGAGAAGTACAGAGCAGTGGGAAGACTACAAGAAAAGTAAGTCTCGTCATTAGAGATTGGAGGATTGGTATCATCCTACGCTGGTTCGCAACAGACAGCCAACCGATCCGGGGTCTCCTTCCATGCTTGCTCCAAGCTCAGACTTTAGGGCAAAAACGGTCCCACGGCATGTAATATCAGGTAAAGGATGACATGCGCCTTCCTCGAAGGATGGTCTCTAATTTCCTCGTTGCGAAGGATTCAGGATTCAGGATTGCAATCGCGTAATGTGAGATCTTGAGAAATGCATCTTACGACAGCAGAAGAAATGGCACTAGGAGGAAGTGAACGCGCGAGACTCTACAAGTCAAATGATTTTCCCGTGGTATTAGATTACGACCACACCGGGCCAGGCAGACAAGATATACTCGGGGACCTGATTCCCATTGCATTTATTATTCCACAAAAGAAGCGAGGAATCTAATGGATTCGTAGCTCAACGTCAGCAAGATCCGAAGTATCATCTGTAAGTTCTTCCAGAAGCCCGAGAAGTCTCAGTAGGTTGTGAAGCTGTGGTGGGGGTAAAATCCCGGGAAGTCCTGGGACACCAGGGGGCGCACAGCACAGTTCGGATTTAGCTGTTAATGCCGCAATACTTAGATTTATATGTAATCCTCATATAAATCTAAGTACAGTTGTATCAGCTATGTTACCGTCGCTGCTGTGAGCGCCAGCGCAGTATATCGCTCTAGTATATATAGCTGTCACTTATTCACCCTATTCATGCCTCCCATACGTCGCTGTCGCTCTTCTACCCCATTATTCCGCCCTATTGGCTGAATTGACTCAAGAACGCCGCGTTGATAATCCGCTGCTCCTGCGACTCCCGCTCGTCAATGACTATGGCGGCGATAAGGTTATTCCTGGATCGCTTCCTTGTAGGGGCCAGACGGTTTAGTATTACCCTCCGCCTCTAGTGTAGGACCCTTTGCTCTTGCCCCGCGAGGTTGCGACTCGCCCTTAGCTTGTTTCTATGCCTGAGTAGGCTTAGGCTGTCGCCGCCCGAGTACGGGCGGAGCGGATGAGGTAGGAGGGTTCTCTTGGCTGCTGAGGACGGGTTCATAGAACCATATCGGCTTCTTGGGCTGGCGACAGCGAGGTAAGAGGGGAGCGATTGGGGGGCGATGAGGGGGGGCGAAGAGGGGGGGCGATGAAGGGGGGGGGGGCGATGAGAGGGAGCGATGGCGATGTAGATAGTGATATGTGGAAAGGATGGAGGTGAGGTGGAAAATTTACATATATGCGGTTCAAAAGGCGGTCCTTAACTAGCTGATGCGGGGTAACTTAGATTTGTATGAGGATTACATATAAATCCAAGTACTGCTGCATTAACAGCTAAATCCGAACTGTGCTGTGCGCCCCCTGGTGTGCGCCCCCAGGACTTCCCGGTAAAATCCAAATCCATCGACTTCAATTGGTCCCCACAGAGGTTCAGCACGATCATTGTCAAACAGACCGGAGACTAAAGAGTTGAAGCAAGACCAATACTCTCTTCGCCCTGGCTAACGAGTCCTCTGCTGGATCCTCACGTGTGGCAATGTTGCTGTGCCACAGATTCGCGGCGTGCGCCAGATTAGGTTAGCCTCCGCCAAGTCTTACCAAGCTAAGATGTAGCAGCGTTTCAGATCTGAACTTCATTAGCAACGACCACTAATTCTTCCATCGTGCGCACCTGGCAGTCTAGGTCTCGCTTCTTGGGCAAGGAGCAGGGGCTATGACGTTCGACTAGCAGAAGGTCAACTCCTGTTGGAATCCTGAATGGGTGCAAGTTGTTCATTCAGGAGGTTCTATGCTATGGGAGCTACTAGCATTATGCCAAGGCGCTAGGCTATATTCCTACCCCCGCGGCAGGAATAAGGTACCTGCACTCCTCCTCCATTCTGGCAATACCAGTGCCTACCTACCTTACTCCAGGTAGTAATCACCAATTGAGTGATCACCCGCCCTACACATTAGTCACCTTAGCATGGCACGAAGCTTCTACGGCCGATCATCTTATTATCATTCAGCACATCGTGTGGGAGATTCAGAGAATGAGTCGCGATTGGGCGAATAGGTCGACATGAGGCGTAAACCCGCATTAGTCTTGGGCCACAATTCGATACCCTGGAGTAAGCCCAACAAGGTGGTTTCCTAAACTAGTCATTAGTCTCGTCAACCATATCCTGAAACCGTAAGATATCCGAGTGAGTGAGGCAAAGCTGGATCCTCCCCACAGCCCGGAAGAATCGTCTGTGGCATATCAAGCCCCCGTCATTTTTGGTACCTGCGTAACCGAGTAGGTGTAGCAACTAGGTCGGAATAATGGAGAGTGTCATCAAGTCAGCCTGGAAGCCCGCCACGTTTAACCGTGCGGGCACCTCCCCAAGCTAGCAATCTCAGGCCACTTTGCCTGTGCCATCACCCACATTCGGATATGGAAGCAGTATGCCATCAATTTACCAACAGTACCAAAGACCCCCACTGACACAAGCATAGGATGGTGAAAGAACGGATAACGTCCGCCCTCCTCACGGAAGGCGATGCAGACTGGGATCCACGAATAAGATCCCAACTCGAATCCTTCGCCCAAGCATCAGCAAATCTTACAAACTTCGTCCCCAACACGGGCCACCCTCTTGCCTACTCGACGTCCGCACCAGGCTCCGACGTCAGCCCTTACGGCAATGATTGGGACGTCCTTTGGCTCGGAACTTGCGGCGTTGAAGGCGAGGTCTTCTACACCTATCCTGATGAGACCGTTGCTCCTTACAACAAAGAGTACCCACTAATCCAATCGCAATTGGATGCCGAACCATTCGGAGAATTCGACCGCCTGCCACGCGAGCGCATAGTGACAAATGTGCGGAATGCATTGTGTACGTACACTTACGCGCTCAGTCTGCGGGGCGCCATCAAGTTGGCGAAAATATCTATAGACATGGACATCATGGTCGATGTTTTCATGTCGCGGAAATGTGGTGATGGGACGTTGAAGTGTATAGCGCCGTGGCCGGCGATCATGTGTGATGATGGTGATAAGAGTGACGTGGGCGATCATAAGGATGAGGGGTTGAGAGAACCGACGGGCGGGAGGATATTACAGTACTCGACCAGGGTCAATGCTGAGAGGATAGAGGAGGGGAAGGGGATAGAGGAGTGGAAGAGTAATTGGTGATATATAATTTTGATTTGCTGATACTGCTCAATTTGTAGATAGAATTAACGAATTTTGACTTCGGAATGCGCTCCCTCCTACTCATCGTCAGCCCTCTTCGCTTCCGACTGATACGCGTATCATCACTCCTCTTTTTTAATCCACCCCTTCGCCTCCCCGAGCCTCGCCCGAGATAGAGCTTCTGTTGATCTCGCTTCTCGACCCTTACTGATGTCAACGTCCCTAATAACACTATGACTTCATATGCATCTCGCTCGCCAACGCTCCGCAGGACCCCTCCTTATCTCCTTGTCCCGCGCACCAGCATGTTCAGTACCCTCCTTCACTTCTCAAACACCCCTTTAACAAAAGCAACAGCCCCTTTCTCAGCGACATTTGGCTTTTCGTTCCATTGGATTACTGCGGGCAGTTTGGAAGACAGAGTAACGGGTTGTTGTGCACGAGGAGGTAGATGGCTGGTGAAGATTGTGACACTCATGACCGCGATACCCGCGAGGACAACGAGTTAGAGGAAGCGGTAATGTAGCATGTGCATTGTAGCGAAGAGCAATGGTACCGCGATTTTTATAGGAGAAGATGTCTATTTTACACCGCTTTTATCTTTGGAACTGACTTTTCTACGGACAGTAAGAGTTCTGAGATCGGCTTGCGGCGGATCGTGAAGGTTGTGTGCGGAGTGGTAAGTGGCTTGAGAGTTCCGCACTTAGATGCCTGCCCTTTATTCCGTTGACATTCAGAATGGATGTTGTTATTTAGGAAGGTCTATGGAGTTGAGACTATTTAACCCCCTTGCCAAGAGCCACTAGGCCCAAATCCAACGCTCCCCTTTAGGCCTTACTGGCGCTACCTCGCCGTCGCTACTCCCCTGATTCTAGAGAAACCGAGCTATCCTAGCCTAAATACCAGCTGTTTTTCCCCAGCCAATTACTATTCCAGAGCCATTCTAGCCCTACCGAGCTATCCTAGCCCGATTTTTATTTGTAGCCTCGTTTCCACCTCGTTTCTACTATTTTAGCTCGTTTCCGGATCGTTTCTAGCTCGTAAAAATACTTTATCTTAAAGTACCTTCTTAACCTTAGTGACCTTTACCGTAGCGCCACCGCTAAGACTATATAAATCTTCTTTTATTTATTATTCTTATAGTTATTCTAGGGCCAGCTTAGGATAAGTTTATTAATAGCGTTCCGTAGGGTATCCTTTATTATACGTTTTATATACTAAGTTCTCCCTTAAGCTAGTTTTACTACCGGCTTTTTTAAACTTTAGAGCTCGGGCGTCTTTTTCGTCCTCGCTCTTCCGCCTCCGCTTTTCTTCTAAGAGTATTTCCTTTACTTTTACCGCCGTAACGTCGGTAGATATTAACTATAACTATATAAAAGACCGATAATCCTAGTCCTCGGATAACGCTATAATAAGATAAAGTAGTATATATTTATTATTATTAAGCTTGACCTTCGTAGCGTCGATTTATTCCTCTAGTATTTTAACGTGGTCTAGGAACTCCGAGATCGTTTTAAATTCGTTAATATTTAACGTATAGTATTCCCTCGTAAAATATATAAACTATATATCTCTAGCTAATTATAGTAGTATTAATAAATATTAAAATATTAAATATCCGTTATTAAATTTAGCCTCCCTTAGCTTCTTTTTAATAACCGGGTTAATAGTAGGAGTTATAATATCGGCTATTTCTTTAGCCTTTTCTTATTAATCCTTCTTTTTTTTTATAGTTATTACCGTCTCTCTTTTATCTTTAACTAGAACCGACTCCTACGTATATTTCTATAACTTTTTACTACGTAGGTATATGTATATATTAATAAGTTAATCGCTAAAATTATTTTCTATAAGGGGTGCGATATATAGGGAGACGATATTCGCCGATTTACCTATACTTATTATCCTAGCGCAGGCGTTATCTTGACTATAATACTAATATGGTTATAAACGGAATAATAAGAATAGGGTGCGTAAATAAACGCTAACCCGGGCTTATAACCCGTTAATATTTAGAATGGATGTTGTTATTTAGGAAGGTCTATAGAGTTGAGACTATTTGACCCCCTTGCCAAGAGCCACTAGGCCCAAATCCAACGTATTCTACTATACGTGGGTAGCAGACCACAAGTAACCCTTCGATTACGGAATAACGAGTGGTATATTGGAGGGTGATAACACGTTCAACCACAAGAAGCTAGTGTTACTGGACGCGTACGAGTAGGAACGACAGCGACGAAAAACAAGTATATTTAACTAATGATAGGCCAAAAAAACTCTTTGAAATTCCGCGATACCCCACCAATTCCAAAATCCAAAATCTAGGTATTGGATTCTAGGTTAATATATTATAACTGCCTGTCTTAAGCTTACTAAAATCCTAGAAATAATTCTCTCATTATACTTTTATTATATACTCGATATTAAGATAATCAGGCTTTATAGTTATTAATATATATAAATCTCGCGCGAGATTTCTACGAAGGTCGGCGATTTTAATATTTTCGCCGACCTACGCTAAGCCTTCGTAGAAATCTAGCGCGAAATCAACGAAATCTTCTTTACTACTATATATACGGCTTTTATTTCTTTAAAAGTTTCGTAGGTACTAGAGTTATATCTTATTAATATACCCTAAAGTTTAAACGGGTTTATAATTAATGGTTATAGTGTATTAGCCTAGATTGTAATTCTTGGATTTTGGATTTGTTGGGGTGTCGCGGAATCTCAAAAAAAATCTTTTGGCCTATCATCAGTTAAATAGGGGTACTGCTCGCGGATTTTTCGTGGCTCCGCAGTCTCTATGTAGCACTAAGCTTTTACCAAGATGATCTGGGCGCAATTCAGGCGCGATGGCTTGCGCTTGGCTTCTGATCCATATAATTCAAACGCATTCATTCATTTATTAGGAAATGTTTCATTCAGCAATGTGAAATTTCGTTTCCAGGATATCCAGACCAATGATACAAGCTGTCCCTTGCTAGTATGGAGATTGTTTAATTACACTTCGCCCCATTCTCCCACGATAGAATAAGAATCGTATGTAGACCAGTCTCTCGGCATCTACCCCACATCGCTGTACGGTCAAATTGCCTAAACATGCTCCTCAAGTCAAGACCAGCAGTATCGCTAGTCTGGCTGGAGATTTTCATCTTCAGTTTCTTGTTCATATATTACAAAAGCATACCATCGAAAGTGCCTGCGAAACCTATACCAAAGACTTCTCGACCATACTGGGGGAATGAATGGCAGGAAATTCAAGTGGAAAGCTATCAGGATCTGGCTGCGGTACAGGCGGCTAAAGAGGTCGCTGGGGGTTTGGGCGCTGGCTTAGAAGAAGGAGATGAGGAGAGCGTTAACGACGTTGAAGACGATGGAAAGAGCCACGAAAAGGAAGGGGAGGAATATGAGAAGGAGAGAGGAGAGGTGGATCGACAAAGAGAAAAAAATGAGAAAGCAGAAAAAGAAAAGGCGGAACAGGAAGGCGGTAATGATGAATTGGATAAAGGGTTAGCAGATGGGTTGGAAGGCGAGCAGAAAACTGAAGAGTCGAAAGGAGATGAAGCAGACGCAGAACAAGAGAACGACCAGGAAGACGAACTAAGGAAGATGAGCGAAACGGTCAAGAAGATCATAGACAGACTGAAGAAGGAAATGAGGAAGAGGAGCAAAGAAAGAGTGACGCTGAACAGGACGAAGATCAAGACAAAGTCAAAGACTACTATCGCGTCTAAGAGAGAGTAAGAGGTCGAGAGGACGAGTGTAATACTGGGAAAGACAGTGGAAGGGAAGCCGTATTGAGGTGTAGACGGCCAGAGAAAGGAAAGAGGTGGGAGTCAGGACTCGTGAATGATAATCAAGTATCAGACCAAACCGTTGAGATTCTTACGTGCTGCAGATGCAGTAGGGTTTCGTATCCAGGGATAAGTAGCGCCGCATTACAAGATTCAGGCTTGGTGTCAAATTGATTGACAGCCTTGCACGCCAGTGCGAGCGACATAAGCGCAAAATGGCCTCGAGTCGAGTAGTAAGTTAGGCATTCAAGCCTATCAGCCAGAGACAACGCAACCGTGATTCAATTTGAGCACTGATAGGAATCTGTTTAATTATTGTTTAGTTCGGTGCTGCGAATTTCTGGCCTTGTAACTACGACTTATACTGACACTGACTTCATCAGCAATTCTTTATCCGGGCTGTCACCCTCCACGCCGAAACTGTCAACTACAAGACCAAAGATATCTTGGCCTATAGCTAGCGTACCTCTTAGGCATCAATTGTTAGCAGAAGCGGCTCTCTTCCGATTCTCTGACGTCATTTGCGATGAGGGGATGGCACGAGCTGAAGTGGTCCCTCGGGCTCTTCAGCAGTTAGCCATACAGATTACGAAGGCAGAATTCTTGCAGCGAGTCTTTGCAATCCTTCGGCCGGATATGCAGCCAAGGAAGTAGGAATCGGATTGCTGTAAGATTGCCTATATAAGCATCTCCGTTTTCCGCAGAATTTCGACCACAGAAGCACAAAATCCAATTCACCATGAGTCAAAACGACCTCCCGATCTGCACAGCATGCGGCTCACAATTCCACGCCGCCCAGAACGGTGACACACCAGAGTGTTGCAAGATCTGCGATGACCCACGTCAATTTGTCCCACCGTCAGGCCAGTCCTGGACCAGCCTAAGCGAAATGAAGCCAGCCCATCAAAACAAGTGGCAGCAAGATTCCCATGACCCTCGTATATGGTCGATCTGGACGGACCCGAAGTTCGCGATTGGGCAGCGTGCGTTCCTGCTGAAGACGCCTGCTGGGAACATTATGTGGGATTTGATTACACTCCTTGATGCCAACACCGTCGAATTTATCAATTCACATGGTGGACTGGAAGCTATAGTAATTTCGCATCCGCACTATTACACCACCTATGTAGAGTGGGCTCAAACGTTCAAATGCCCCATCTACATCTCAGAAGACGATCGAAAGTGGTTGTGTAGGCTGCCGCCTTCAAAGGACATCCTCAAAATGATAGATGGTCCCGTTTCCACGACTAAAGAAATCGTGCCAGGTATTACTGCGGTCAAGACTGGTGGGCATTTTCCGGGTAGTCTAGTCTTGCATTGGGAGAAGAAATTATTCATCGCCGACACCATGGTGACTGTACCGGTAAGTCAGGAAAATCCCGCCTACCGTAACGCCTGCTTTCACACCTCTTTGATGATTGCATGTATCTGACTCTTCAGTCCGCCTTCACTCCCCATCCACGCCCGCCAGGACAGTCGAGCTATGCCTTCATGTGGGCAATTCCAAACATGATCCCGTTACCGCCGAACACCATATTCGACATGTGGAAAGCCATTGCGCCCTTCTCTTTCAACACAACTCATGGCCCTTTTATCAGCATAGATGTCAGAGATAAGGCTTTGAAGAAGAGGATGCTGGAAAGTATGCAAATTCAGGTGAGGACTGGGGGATGGAAGACCCACGAAATCTTCGATCAGCAAGAGGCTCGGGATTAGAGGGTCATTTAGTAGGAAAGTAGAGGACTAGCAGTGGCCGGTCAAGATATCTTACTATTTATGCTAGAGTCGTGCATAAGACTGCTTTCTTCTCAAGAAGAAGTATACCATCACAGATACTTGCCTGTCAACCATAGGATACAGTATTGGTACTAATATCCACGAAGACGAGCCATACAGTATGGTTCGAATGCGAAGCTCATGATTGAAGATCTAGCAAAGAGCTAACAACGAACTGCTGAGACATCTTACTATTCTGAGGCTATCTGTCTATTAACATCATGAACACAAGTGAGACCATACTAGACGTAGACTCGTTCCCTTACACTAAGTCGCAAATTGCTCAAAGTAATCATTGCTCACCAAAGTTGAATTGTGAACAGAAGATCACGCGCACGACGCGTTATACCAGTGCCAAGAAAGGTGGATCCCATCTGGGAAAGTAGCCCGAGTGGCTTTCTCACCAAAATTTGAGCCTCTGCGTGAAAAGACTATGTCTCTCAATCATGTCAGGGCTCTCAACCAGCGGACTGATGTGTCTTTGTCGCTAGAGAAAGCTTCTCGAAGCCAACAGATCTTTACTGGTGGGGGCTGCGGAGTGGAGTTAAGGAATGTCCGTCTGATTGAATTAATAATGCTATTGCCCTGCCAGTTCCATCTCAATCCTCGCTCCTAAAGCAACTATCTATCAGCTCGATGTTTGGCCAAGACGTACCGTTCGAGAATTACTGAGAAGCGGAAGCTTGGAACTCAGCATGACCTCCCAACCTTCCGTACTCGTCCTCGGCGCCGGTGAGCTAGGCACAGCTGTCTACAAAGCTCTCGCAGCACACTCCAAGCACAAATCGATCACTGTCGCTCTCCGTCCCTCGTCACTCGCAAGTACCTCCCCCAGTAAGAAGGCAGAAATCGCCAGGATCACCTCCCTCGGTATCAAGACCGCCGCATGCGACATCACCAGTGCAAACGAGGGGGAGCTCGTTAGGCTGTTCGAGCAATATCACACAGTCATTGGCTGCACTGGTATGACTTACCCTCCTGGAACCCAGCTCAAGATCGCTCGCGCCGCGTTAGCAGCCAAAATCCCACGCTATTTTCCCTGGCAGTTCGGAGTGGACTACGATGCCATTGGGCGGGGCAGCTCGCAGGATTTATTTACCGAGCAATTGGATGTAAGAGACTTGCTACGCTCGCAAAAGGAGACGGAGTGGGTGATAGTCTCTACGGGTATATTCATGAGCTTCCTGTTCTGGCCGCCCTTTGGCGTGGTAAGCGAAGACCATCAAATTGTGAAAGCCCTCGGAGGTTGGAAAAATACAGTCACAGTGACTACTCCGGAAGATATTGGAAAGGCAACAGCAGAGATCGTTTATGCGGCGCCTGAGGTGCAGGGCGTGGTGTATACTGCTGGGCAGACTGTCAGCTATGGACAGGTCGCAGATATCATGGAGGATGTGTTTGGAGTCAAAGTGGAGAGGCAGGAGTGGAGCGTCGATAGTCTGAAAGTGGATTTGGCCAAGGACCCGGAAAATGGGTTGAAGAAGTACAGGATTGTATTTGCAGAGGGACGAGGTGTCGCTTGGGATGAGGCGAAGACATTCAATTATCAGAGAGGCATGAAATTACAGGGCGTGGAGGAATGGGTGCGAGAGAACCTGCTATGAGTGAGAGAGGCGAATTCAGCCAATCAAAACACTTCGCCATACCAGCTAAAGCCTGACGCAGTGGACGCAATGGTCAGTCAACACTCGCTCAGTCTCGACGAATGGCGAGACAAGATGAAATTCAATTTCGCTTTTCTTTTCTACTATCTTCTTGACTGCATCACCAACCTTCAGTGACGTGAATTTGAAAAATTTTCCTGCTTCTGCCACTTTTTAATTCTCAATTTGCAGCACGGGGCCGCGCGAAGATCAATTCATCAATGTCTATGTTCGAAAGACTCAACTCATTCAAACAGACGTATCAAGCGTCCGACTTCCAACTCGACACCGTCTCCGGCTGTTCATCCTACGAGAGCCAAGGAAACAGAGTATGCAGGTACAACTTCGAATTCAGGTAGCAGCGATTCTTTATTTGCTACCGCTCATGGTATAAAGCCTGACTACGCCATTTACGTACGGAATCCTGGTGCTCTGGAACTAACTTACGAAAGCCGATTGTGCCACTGAATTGGATGTTTGCGCAGATCATCCTCCGACGGGTGCCAACAACGTGCTTCCTAATATTTCAGCGTTCTTGCACAATACGGTTATATATTTGTTATCGTGAAAGCTGCGACCTGTTTTAAAGCAAGGAGATTGTTTCCGGAATGGGAACCCTGGGGATATTATAATACTTGATAAGCCTACACTCACTTGGTCTGCGCTCGATGCGCATATTCGATTGTCAGAGGCGCATGTCTAGTTAAGACGGCCAAGACGCACGCCGGAAGGTGCTGAAACTTGCTTCGTATGCACCGTTTCTGTGCAATCCGCTCAGAAGGCCTTGAACTACTAACGCCGATACTAATTCCTATGTCGCCAATTATCCAAGATCTTTCCTAAACCCACGATGATTATCTCACTCGCAATCGTATCCTTATCAGGTATCTCTTTCTCTTCAGCAGCAGTGCTACAGCTTCCACAACCGCTTGCACAAGTAGAGCCAGTCGTGTTCCCACCTTTACCGACCAGTCTCTCCAATCAACCAACGACACCTCCACCCACGAGTACTCTCGACCAGTGGAACACCACCACACTCTCAAAAACCAATCTCACAGCTCCCCCACCGCCATTCAGATATACCTGCAACGGAAACCATTTTGGCCGCGACCTCAATCCTCACAGTTGCCTAAAATGCATGGTCTCAAGTCCCACCAGTGGCCCAGGAGTTTGAGTTTCGGCCCACGCAAGACCAGGTATTCAGATCCGTCGTATGAAGTCTACGTTTCGAAGCGGTATCTGAGCTGTAAGTGTCCTTTCTGAATATCTGGCCAGTCAGGACGCTAACGATTTCAAGCGGATAGTACCTGCGCGATCGATGCAGTCCTTGTACCACGGGCTGTATCTGCCCAAGCGAAGCCAACAGATGCGGCGTTGGCTGCTCTGCAGGTCATTCGGAATTGTAATACTGTTGGTGGATTGGGGAGGGACTTTGGTAGGGCAGAATGATCGGTTTAGTTCCTATTGTTTAAACATCATGCCAGAGCCGTTATATGAGACAATGCTATATACGACGTCACTCGCCAGGAGGAGATGACAATCTCGGGATAATTGTGAAATCATTCAAACCCAAGGTCGAATGTTATAGCAGACTTGAAAAGAACTTCCAGAAGTCCTGTAAGGGCCTCGCGGATCATATGGCTACCACCTTGTACAAAACTACCTTTGGCTACGCTTGGACCAATCCGCAATATAGATCACCCTACGAATGGAGGTCTCCCGATAGGTTATCGTCATGAATGGTCTTTAAATTGACACACAAAAAACGTTACTAAGCGCTTCGCTTGCAGATGGGCTCTGTCATGCGCGGATTAGTGGTGGAAGTGAGAAAGCGGAGAAGGAGAGACGTGGTATAGAATGTGGGAGGTTATTTTCGCGATTAGTGCAATCTGCATCCGGGACGCAAAGGCTGGAATCTTCAAACCTCTTGGTACGTCAGAGAGAATAACTATATTTGATGCTCTGACCATATTGGCTTACGAATTTTCGAGTAGATGATAGTAGTGATCTCGTGTTGCAGATGTGGGCCACCCATCCAAGACTCGGAGAGAATACAACAGTATGGTCTGTATCTTATATGACTCTTGTTGATACATCGCGATAGGTTGAGCCAGAGAAGGTAGCTCCCCTAACAATAAAAGACTTTCTGAAGGCTTGAGGAAACGCCACATCTTGCCCTATGGTGAAAGCGACATCTTTGCAAACAAAGGAGATCAGAAAAAGCGCTGAAATTCCAAGAGCCATGAAACCAAAGACCTACGTTCTCTACGTAGCAGACCCTAGGGTGGTCACCTCAGCATTTCTCGCGTTTACGTCGAACAATCTCACATTTCTCCGACTAGTTCTTCTACCTATCATCTCTTCATTCTCACCCAGCTATCTCAGCCCTCCCAACATCGACACTGCATCTCCATGAGACTCGGTGGGAGGAATGCCGTCTTTGCCATGAATAAGAGCTTGAAAGAAGGGAATCGAGTGGTTGGCAATTGTTGGGGGCGGTGGGATTAGTGAAGGGGGTCGAGCTCTGTAGCGAGGGAGGACTGGAAGCGGTAGCTGCGCGTTGTTCAGCCATTGAATAAATAGTGTAATCCGGGCTGTGCTCTCGTTGGGGATGGGAGGGTTGGAGGGATCGATGCTGAGTTCGGGTAGGTCGAAAGTGGTGTTTGTTTAGACTTCTTGGATTACTTGGGTGCATATAAGGAGTGTGGTGGTCTTGGATGGATGGATGCCCGTAGCGTAGGAGCCGAATGTGAAACCTAGGGATGAGGATCCGTCTGGATTTGGCGGTGCATACTCCATTGCTGGATTGAGGGCTTGATTGTCGCCGACGACGACCGCACGGCCGCCAGCTAGAAGTATGTCTTGCATGATTCCGGCGAATGCTGAGCTATTTGTAAGCATCGGCAATATGGATAAGTATTGAAGTATTCTAGGCTGCCCAGATTCCGGTGGTCATGGTCCGGTTTACACACTTGGGTGGCACTGTGGTGGTAGTGTTACATTAGCGCTTGCCATGGCGGATGGAAGGCTGAGATTTTCGTTGATAGCGTTGGTGCTTCCTTTGCCTGACATTCGGGGAGCCGCTGGATCTCCGGTGGTGATTATGACGCTGATGTTTTGCGAAGGGATGACGGTGCAATACAGAGTGGCACGCAAGGCTGGAATTTCCATGTTGATGGGAAGATTTGAGCAATTGAGCAATTGAGGAGTTTGTTTTCGAGAGAACTGTCTGATGGAGCCATTGCGAGGATAGAAAATGCAAATTCTTCGAATGTGAAGCTGGGATGAGAAAGAATGGCGTGTTCGATTGTGGAGACCGTCGTTTCTATGAAAAAAGTTAGATTGAGCCGAGAAGGAGTGGGTTTGGCATACCAGCGAAGCTATCATTGAGGCTACTATTAGCCCACGAAAAATTGAACTGATGAATTCTCGGAATCGGAAGGTCCGCAGTGTAGAGTCCGGACATGACGATAGTCAGGTAGCTGGCTAGCAATGCCGCCGTGTTGATAAGGCTGCACCAAGATGCCGTTTTTCATCGATAGAAACAGCGCCACCAATGATAGTTTTCCAAGCGCATTACTCCCAACGCTTCGCTCAGCAGGAGCAAGGCCACGAGATAATGCCGAGTATGGCATCAAAATCAAGACCGTGAGATCGAAGGACTTGATCAATAAGGCTACCGATAACATTATTGCTGCTGGCAATAAACTTGTCGGAACGTGGTATCCACCTGATAATGAGTCGCGTACAGCGGTGATCCCGTTTTCCTTGTTAAAGACTTATTGAAGCGCTTCCAACAACGCAATGAAGAGAAGTGGTAGGATAAATCTCGGTACAACGATGGGTCGTCTGATCGACAGCGGCTTCCAGTATTTGAGCTTGGGGGTTCCCAACGGTGGAATGAACCCAGGGTTGGAAGCCTCCGAGCTCTGAGCCTCTATAACGAAAGACGGTCCGCAATTAGAGGAAGCGGTGACGTGTGTTTGATAATTCTGTGCGATGCCCGTCTCGCAAGCTCCGCTGTCAAACATGGCCTTTCCCTTGCAACAATCGACCAAGATCGATGCGAGATGCGAGAATAGTGCTCATAGCCAGGGAAGGGTCATGATCTTTGGGTACGACATCGGTGGGACGGAGGAACAGAACCAGAATACCCAAGCACATGAGCAAAACTAGCGACACGCCCATGAGCCAAACAGTCAAACCTCTGACATGCAGTCGATTCTCGAGACAAGATTGCTGGCAATCAGGTTGCCGTTGGCAGGTACGAGCAAGTACTGACACGCATATTGAACTGTCAGTCCTCGGAAAATCGACTGTGTGGCTGATCCTAACTAGTTGGAGTCCAGTAGCGCACTCATGTTCGACAACCCACTTGCTTCGAGCATCAGGTAGAGTATGTCATTCACGTTGTGCCCTAAGAGCGTATTAGTCACCGAGTTTGGCGGTATAGGGAGCCCGGAAATTATTGTTTTATTCATGTTCAATGCCCCTTCGAAAGCTGAGAGTAAGCCCGCGTTGGTGAATTTCTGTAGCTTGAAGTATCAGTGTTGGGCGATTGAGGCATGTTTGGCTCATCAATAGCAGCACCCTGTATTGAGCGTGGTCCTGTCGAGGACATGAATAGAGAGGTTCTGGAGGATGAACCACCGAGGAGGACTTCCGATCCAGTGAGGGATTGGAAGGGACTATGATGACAAGGATTCACTTCTCGGGCAGTGAGTAGCTCTGACTGTGGAGCGTGTCATAGAGCAAAGATTCGAAAGAGCTTGCTGTACCAGGCCGAAGAAGTCAATTTTTGAGGTTTTTCACCAAATGTAGCCCTGATATCGTGATCCATACAATCAATCCTTGCAAGGACTTAACAATTCTAGTTATCCCAAGGAGCTTTGTACTGGAATATCCTATCCCAACCCAAAGAAGCATTATACCCAACCCCTATGATACCGATACGTGCCAAACACATCCGGCCCATCATCATCATCATCATTATCCTCACCATTATTATGTTCACCTTTTCTGATACCCTGCAACGGTAAATCGAAGCTATCCATCATCTCGGGCTCTTCATCTTTCGCCCACGTAACATTTTCCGGCTGCTCCAGCTTTGTAGCGATTTTCTGTTTCGGTGCCTGTTTAGGGTCCTCGACCTTGACCATGTCCGGCTTTTCAGGTATACCATCTGCATGATCTTTTGGTTCAGGAGCATGCCATATGCGGCGGTACCAGGGCGTGACCGAGGGCGGTGTATACCATTGTAGTTGGGAAGCAGTGGTGCGATTTGCGGAGTCGATGGACTCGTGGGAACTAGTGAAGTAGAGCTTTCGAATGTGGAGGTAGAGGGGGCGCATAATGGGTGCGCAGGCGCCGATGATGCCGAAGTTGACTTCCAGTCTAGAATGTGTAGGTGAGCGGGTGTTCTTTGTGAAAGCATAGAGGTAAATAGCCATACATTCGCGTCAGGGCGTTCCCAACGCCCACCCAGGTAACATCGTCCGAGAGAACTTCCCACGAGTAAGATGTCCGCACTATGCAAATGGTTCCCGTGATAACACCCAAGCCCATAAGCAAGTTCAGAGCAACCTTGGTCCGTACATTGAGCTTGGCGTTCCAGAGTAGGATGATAGGAAAGCCGGCACATATGAAGTCGGTAAGGATGGAGAACACGCCCTGGATAATTATAATCGCCTCCACTGCCTTCTTCGAAATACAGTGGCCGGGCACCTGTGTATCCCAGACCTTGTTCAATGGTATGCACTGTAATAGGAAGGCTATCGTAAGCGGAGTATGCGATATTAGAAGGAAGGCGATCATCCCGAAAAGAAAGTAGCGCCACCGTTCAAATTTCGATATGCGTAGAAGGAAAAGACAAATAGATATCTTGGAGACAGCAAGTATGATGAAGACCTGGATCCAGTCAAGGTAGCTGTATTTGAGGAAGCCAATGTAGTGGTCTGGTGGACTGTAATGCGCATGTCTTCCGAGCCCATACCATACTTCTACCATCACGAAGCCCATACCAACGGCGTTGACTATCTGTATCTTCATAAGCGAGCTGTCCTCGTCAGGGGAGGCATAGAGCTTACCTGGGCCAGCAGCATGACCGCATCGTCCCAGCCAAAATTGTGCGTAATCCATATTCGTGTTATGAGTCGCAGACAGACGATGATGGTTGAAGAACCGAAGACTGCCCAATTGAGACCGATGAGGAGGGAACCGAGATTTCTATCGCCCTGAGACGGAATGATCTCAGAACTTTCCATGACAGCGCTCGATGAAGCTCTTTTGAAACAGCCCTGACAATCATTGCTGTGCAGTCAATTGAGGCAATGCATCGAAAGCGTAGAAATGCGAGGCAAATGGAGCTGTTGGAGAAGAGAGAGAAGTCTATGACATGAAGTTGGCTCGGTCAGAGGCAAAGGTGTAGACGGCCTGTCTCGATTGGGTTGAGCCACCGAACTCGAGATGCAGGCTAGTAATGCGTCATTGTCGATCTGATTGACGCCGGTTCGTTCTTCGTAGCTTCGATAATCCTTCCATTGGATTACCGAGGGAGTCCATCATGCTGATCACTCGTGGGATTTGGCCGGGGGCGAACGGTCTACACAGCAATGGCATAGCATTCCTTTTGAATCTCATCGAGTTTTGCCTACACTCAAGAGGAATTCAAAGTAGTTGATCTCAGATCGGTTGCAATCTTAGGAATCTCTTGGCACACCACGTGATGCGCTTAGGCTAATCCTGTGCCAAAGATTTCCTTCTAGGTATCCGCACTTAACATCAACACAGTCATCGTATCTACAGGAGTACAGACACCTCAAAGTTTCACAGCAATACTCCTTACCCCGGAAAACATCATACCCAACGTTATCAAGATAATCCATGGTTGGAATTATCCATTCCACCGGCAGAAAGAGGGTTCGTTTTACTTAGCAGATTGCCCTCATGTGCGATGGGCTGTATACAGTACAAGTCAATGCGCACCTGACGAATTTCTTAGAAACTTTAGTATATGGTGCTTCAGGCCAGGATTGATAAAAGTAATCGCGAAATCAAACGACTTTATTCCCGGTGCTGTCGCGCTCTAGCTGGTTTGTTTTTGGGGCTCGAGAAAAAATGTTCTGTGCTAAGCAAAACGAACCCTCTGCCGGTGGATGGGATAGTAACAATGCCTGCCATCTTACTACAACAGCTACCTTGTATATGACACAGAAGCTTTTCGATCGCCATCGCGCTACCTCAAGACGAGTCTCAGCTTGTCCCACGATGCGGTAAATTGAGCTCCTATGTCTTCAACCGTGCTCTTCCTACCTTCGTCTGTAGGAAGTCTAGTACCGTGCTTTGATGCCTGCATGGCATTCAGAAGAAAACGGCTCTGTCAGGGCTAAATGCATTTCCAACGGCCTGAATATATTCATCAATGACGCATTCTTCGGTGGAGAGTTCGAGTTGGCCTAGAGGGCCAAGAGGTGTTGACCGATATTGATCCGTATAACGTCCTGGCAAGAGGCGTACGTGCACTCAGTGAGTGAGAGGAGGAACGTGGAGTAGTATCCCGATGGTAGATTTCCTTTGATGGATACGAGCATTATAAGGATAGGCTTTATAAACTGTGAGACTCTACAATCATCTAATAACTCTCCCTCGTCCCCTTCTCCGCACTCCTATAAATCGCGTCCACCATCTTATGCCTGACAACAGCGGCCTCAAAATCCACCAATCCATCAGTCTTACCCTCGGCAAACGCAGCGTACACCTCTCCCACCCCGCCAAAAGCCATCGGACTTGCGACCTCGACTTGTTCCCACTTCGCACCCTCTCCCGGTGTGTACCGAGACATGGTAGGTGGCGTCATCCAGATGAACGGGCTCGGGCTTTCGAATTTCAGCGAGCCTTTCTCGCCGACGATGATCCACTCAGATCGGGGGGGCGCAGCATCAGTGGTACTGGTGAACGAGTAATTTGCCGTCGCCCCGTTCTCGAGAATGCCTTGGACGGCGATCGAGTCGATGGTATTGCGCTTTACCATCTCGCTCTCACCATTATCTCCGTTCTGTTGCACTTCGGGGAAGGTGATGGCAGTCGTCGCATTCAAAGATTTGAACTCTCCAAGGAGATGGCACAAAGAATCTAGAGCGTGACCCGTGACAATGGAGACTAAGTTTGCGCCTATTCTCGGGTGAGAGGACTTGTCAGATCTCGAAACATCACACTCAATTTTCCATGGGAGGACTGACCGCTTTTAGGATCGTTCATGTAGTCGTATTTTGCTGCAATGGTCATGAAGAAGTTGTTGAATGCAACGAAGTTCGTGGCTGTGATGCGACCCAGAGCACCAGACTCGATGATTTCTTTTGCCTGTTGCCGATTTAATATTCCGCATCAATCGTGTCGACTCAAACGTTGCGCAAACATAGTGGACGAACCTTCCGAATGCTAGGAGCCAGCCTAATCTGAAGATCAACCAGCGTCTTCACGCCTTGCTTTTTAGCCAATGCAGCCAGTTCTTCAGCCTCTTTGAGCCCATTTCCCAGCGGCCACTCCACGAAGACGTCTTTCTTCGCTTCCAAGGCGGGAACCGTCAATTGCTTGTGAAGCGGTACCTTGGGAAATCGACGTCAGCAGCTCCCGCTTCCACATGGGAAAGTATGTTCTCTAGACTGCAACTTTCTATCACCTAGTGAGCAATAGAGAGTATCACGTACTTTCACGGAAACCACGACCATGTCGACATCAGGGTCATTAGCAATAGCTTCGGGGCTGCTATAGGCTTTCTCTGTAGCGATGCCGTGAGCTTTAGCGGCAGCCTCGGCTGTTTCAGGCTTAGATGTTGCTACAGCGGTGACGCTGTATTTTTCTGACAGCGGATGAGATTTGAGAGGGCCAATATGTGTTTTCGTTGCCCAGGCTGCCTGGTCTGCTGAGAGGCCAATGATCCCTAAGCGGATAGGCATGATAATCAGTAATAGCAGGGAGTGTAGAAGAATGTTCTCAGAGACGTTTAAAGACAAGAGAGGTCCAACAAATCACTCACTATATAATATAGGTATGTTCGAAGAACCAGGCTATTACTTCACCTTTGATTTATAAGTTTGTCTCGGAACCCGGACAAATTTCCATCCGGAAGTCAATTAGAAGTTCGATTACAAATGCAATCACACCATGATCAGACAAGTCTTCACCTTTAGAACGTCGGCAGAATCAGTTTGTCTGAGCCTCTATTGGTTCTCAATGGGACTTGAAATGCAGCTAAGTCAGACATGATGCCGCAATGGCACTCGGGGTCCACGACGTGCAGCTCTTGCTATCATGCAGTTTCTTGATCCTTCCGATTTCGCATCGGAGTTGGGAGGTGGTGATAATTACTCGTACTTCACCTATGAAGAATTATATATTCATCTATTTTGCTTCTACTCACTACGTAATTTTGATAGCATCGTCTGTTATAATTGTTGCGGTCCTTTCCATATCTTCCTGGCCGCTCAGAATGCCTTCCGACGCAGCAGCATGGCTGACCGCAGCAAAAGCCAACCCTCTCGAGGTCAAGTCAGCGCCTTGTACCTCCCCGGGTGAGAACGAGATTGATTTCCAGAATGGCGCAGTAGCCATCAACCCGTTTGACTGGATGATACAACATTTGGGCGACGCTCTATTCCCTCTCCCTTATCCATCGATTCTTGGCTTCGACGTCGCGGGTGAGGTCGTCGAAGTCGGTAGTAGCGGGTCTCGCTTTACACTAGGCGATCGTGTTCTGGGTTACTTTGAAGAACAACAAAGCGTCCGAAGGTGCTTTTCAGATATACACTGTCCTTTTATCCCATATGGTATCGCCGATTCCAAGCAATTCATCCTTGAGACCGCTGTTGTTCTCCCCCTAGGTATGCCTACCGCCGCCTGCGGATTATTTCAATTGGAAGGGTCTGGGTGGAAAGCATTCAAGCGGGGCTGGAGGTTCAGAAGAAGGGGGTATCAGCCAAGAAGGTGATTATTTCTTTATGATGTCATGAAGCTCGCAGGTCTGCAGCCAATGCCTCCTGCGGAAAAGGTCATAGACGTAAAGCCAGGTTTAGTGGAACTGCTTCTCCATATAAGCCCTTGGCTATCCCAGAGCTCAGAGACAGAAGATCACGTGATTTTCGCGCGCGCCAAGTCGAATTTCGAAATAGATTTCCAAAATTGAGACTTATGATCTTACACATTTCTCTTGTCTAAAATCTTGAGTTGATGAGTTGAAGCATCCACATATTGTGAAACTGTAGTTTCACTTAACGAAAGTTCAAAGTCCCATCAAAGCGTCCATCCTCGAAGCTTCTCGTCTGACATTTCTCCCGATCGACGTCTTAACCCAACAACACTTCCATGAAGCCATGTCGAGCATAATCAGACAACTGGCCAAAGGAGTATGCAAAGACATGACCTTTCTGTAATTCTCCCAATTTGATGCGCAATTTCCAATCGTCAATTGCATTTGCGAGTTCCTACCAATTGCCGATATTGTCGCTCTCACGCAAACCTGCAAGTTACTATCCAGTCTCTACAAGACTCTCCTTCCATCATAACGGAATATGGATCGCAGGCTACGACGTTTTGTGCGAGATTCCGAAGGACCCAGATCTAAAATGGGCAAATGCGGTGCTTTGATCTCGGGCAGCCAAGCGGTTCAATTCTTCGAGAGAGTCACCTGGAAGGTTTTGGACATGGATATTTTCGTCCTGGAGAGGGAAGGTGCCGCAAGTCTCGGCCGTCACATGTCTATAGTGGAAGGATACGACCTTGTCGATGTAAAGACTCGCGGTCCATACATGCATAAAAGTGTCACGAGGTGAGTCTTAATTTGTCCCGGCTCCGTTGAACAGAAAAATACGCTTCTACCAAGCAAGCCCTGTAATACATGCGCTTATGACATTATTTGGATCCCATTGAAGATACTGACAGTGAAGAATTACAGGTCAGAACGTACTTGAAACCCAGGGCTGGAAGGAACCGGTCACCTCAAGGTCCAGACCGTTCTAACAAATACCTCACCTATCCAAGCGATCCTCTCAGGCTTTTACAACACCATGATTATAAACTGCATCAGCTGGAACAAAGCCTGTTCAATCTTCCCGCTCTCCACATTCATCCATCATCGAGATTACATGCTCACGGAGATGACCGACTTTTTAACTGGCCTCTTGGCTAAATGCAGCCTTCGCGGATTTGACTCCGGAGGATACATGTGGCGTGAAGAGAACGGCTCAAATCATCCCTTCCGAAACTCGCGTCTTGTCGGCGATCGATTCACATGGACCACCCCCTTCAACACTAAGAACGTGACATGGTCCAGAACTCCAGATTACATACTAGAATATGCAGGCTTTGCTATGGATGCTGATCGAACCCACAACTTCGGTATTTCTGAAGTGGGTTATAATAGTGGCCAAACAACAAAGTTCGTCTAACATGTGCTCAAGAATGCGTACCTAACGGCACATCGTACTGCCGAGAATGGAGGGATGTGCTATCTGGGCGAAAGGGTAGACAGCATGACTATCTTCGAGCTCTACAAGCTGAATTCGAGCCGTCGCCCCGCGAATTTCGATGTCGCAGTCGAGAGGCCCTACCCCTTGTATCAAAGTCTCGAGCCATTCGAGAAGCCGGAGTCACGGCGATATTGTGATGACGAGGTACCGAAATGGTACGAAGATCGCCAGCGAGCAAATGCAAAAAAGAAAACGAGGCGATTAGCAGACTTAGCCTCAGCGTCTATAAGGCTTGTGGGACGAATGAGGCTTTCGCTACATAACGTCACTCAAAGCCTGGTCTTAGGAACGCTTCAACATGAAGCAGCAGTTAGCGGTAATGAGATGGACTAGAAACATCTCATGTTTTAGAAGGTGAACAGGAGTTGCTCATGGCTTGAGACTTGCGACGGCCGAAAGATTCCCGCTCTCATGGAATGTTTAGATTTGCACAAAGCATTCCCTACTGCGAACAACAAACCATCGCGAACAATTTCAGAATTGCCTCAGTCGTCCAATACAAGCTCGCTCTTCTTGCATCCCGTTGCTTAAGATCATCAATCGACATGTAGTATATCATTGCACCTGTCACCAATCGTTTATTTCATCCAGAACCCACAAGTCTTACCCGGTCTCTCGTCCTCATCCACGATATTGACATGTCTAACTTCTGTGAGGCAAAGCCTTGCATTCCTCTGGGTAGCTTCGGCGATTTATAGAGACGTTGAAGCGTAGACTTTGTTGTAGGGGCAGAAAAGCCAAATGAACATCACTAAACCCGAGAAAAAGCTCTTTATCTTATACATTTTATACAACACACATACTAATAGTCCAAATTTGATTCCCCCAACGATTAAAACAAGTAACAGTTTCGATGTTCTCAAAGAAAGAAAAATTCCGTAAACAACCATCAGCGTCCTCAAAGCCCATCGCCTCATCTTTGCCATTGTCATCGAAGTGTCCCTCGATATTCCCCGTCCTTCAATCGAGAAGGCTTGTATTCACCCTTTGGAATACTATAGGAAGGTATATGTGCAAAATTTTCACCCGCGTTTTAAGTATTTTTGTATTAAGTAGGTATGCTAGTCCGCGTAGTATTGCCCTACACATCCGCATCTCACCTCTATAGCAGCTTTCCGCAATAGAACTCTTCGTCAACCACCCCCTCAACTCGTTCTAGACTTGACGAAGAAGTCCGCGCAATTTGAGTCTGCATTGTACCCTTCCGAACGCATAAGAAGGCTAGAAGCCCGATAAAGGGGAGACACAGAGATCAAACACTGTGCGAATGGTCTCTATACAAGCAAGGAATGAGCGTTCCATTACGAGGCTGAGGGATAAGTAGCTCGAAAAGCACGCACGTTGAGGCCATGCAAGTGAACAGGCATTGTCCATTGGCTGGCTCTGGCGTATTCAAGTTCCATCATTGGGCGATGCTACCTCTTCATCCTGGCATCTTTCAGTATAACTTCAGTGAAGTATTTACGTCTACGACAATCGAGAGCAACGAGCGATATTGAATGCAAGAATCGTGATTGGTAATGAAGACTGTATTGAATGATCGTATACATAGAAAGTAAAAAGTATTTTTAGACTGCCAGCAGTAAGCTACCACCGTGTTCAGCAAGATCCACCATAGCTAAAGACGATGATTCCGCCATCTGAAAACAAGTAGAATAGAATCCATCCGAATATCCGCACCGAGGAACATTAAGCAGATCATATCCGATGGATATATCCAGAAGATTGGCCGCTGCCGCGAGGTTGACAAGTCCGACATGCCGGCGCAAGATAGCATGATATGAAGGAATCATCACTCCCAAGTAATTTCGGCGGTGGCGATCTGATACTCACTCAGTAGGACTGAAGGATCCAGCCCAGTAGGAGCGGTCCAGCTGAGCAGCATCTTTGATCCTCCGTTGATGATATCGTTGGGGCCGTAGTATCCCAAGTGGGTTCCGCCCGAGTAGATGTACTTACCGCTTAGACCTTGCGCTGCCTTGTAGAGAACCTGTTGCTCCGACCACTTGTACTTGAGGATGTTATCGACATAGTCAGAATCCTTGTCGCCACCAGGAACAAATGCTGGAAGGATTCCCTGATCAGCCTCGAGATAGCGGTAATAGAAGGTGCTGTCCGCGTACGTAGTGAGGTAAACGATGATGAAGGTCAAGTGCCTAGGCGAATAGAAGACATCAATATCCATGAAAGCGCCTTCAATGGCGTAGGCAGTGGAGAATGCAGAGGGCATCTCGCTGGCCCATGAATTGCCATTCCAGAAAGTAAACTTCGTGAGAAGTCAGCGCATTGCTTGTTGGTTGATTGAAAAGAGCACTTACCGAGTCTCGGTCAGCTACCTTTGATGATGGAGTTCGGGCTACGAGGAGGCCGCCTGCAATATTGCCAAAAAGGTAAACGTTGCCGTCATCTCCACCAATACCAGAAGGTCCCCATGAGCGCAGGCCTCCTGCACAGCCCCATTCTACCTCATCTTGATCAAAAATCTTGGCCACAGTCCGCTCAGCCACCGGGCCACCTTTGCCACCAGCAGTGATAGTGAGTAGAGTTGAACCAGTATAGGTGAACTTAGCGGCCTTGGTCACTTTGTTGACGTTGTCGTAGACGATGGGAGCGTAGATGATCCCAGACGTAGCGTCCAGAGGGGTGATGGAAGATTCGGGCCATACAGCGTAGCGCTGACCATTGCCTTGTACAGCTTCGTTGTACGCCGTCTCGCCTTCTGTAAGTGGTGCGAAGCCACGCTGACGCCCAACGTTGTCGCTCCATTCTCCAATACCATCTTGTAGATATAATGGATTCCCACTGAGACCATTCATACCAACGTCTACAGCAACAGAGCTGGAGACGAACCCGAGAAAGTTGCCGTTAGTTGTTGAAGTAGTGGTTGTGTAAGAGCCAGTATCGCAGAAGATGAAAAGGTGCTGCCCGTTGACCATGCCTCCTTTGCCACCATCTCGTGATAGATGCGGGGACTCTGTTATGGGACTCAAGTATGACTGAGTTGAAATGTTGACTTCAAGGACGCCGGTCTGAAGCGAGATGTCGTAACCAGTAGTAAGATCGCCGTTGACCTCAACGGTGAGGAGGCTCTTAGCAAGAGTAATCCCTGCTGGAGCCTTGATGTCAAGATACTGCGTCGTAGGGGTGTTCTGGCTAGGACCTTGAAGGTGTGATCCCATAACTTTGGGGGCAACGACCGAGGTTCCCGGGGCGTATGTGACGCCTGGGCTAGATGCAATGGGTGCCGAATTGGAAGCAGTAGTAGCAGAGGAGGTAGAGCTAGTAGCGGCCTCTAAGGAAGATGATGGCATTGGAATGCCTGCTCCTGATGTCGTGGCCGCAGAAGTAAATATCGTTGCTGAGCTCGAAGCAGCAGCAGATACCGTCGACGCTGTGGACCCAGCAGCAGGGGATGAGGATGGATTCGTAGCGTATCCTATCCGGATTGCACCCTGGATCTCCACGTTTGTTGATGTGACTGAATGTGCAGTCGACCATTTCAAATAGCAATCGTTGGCGTCTCCTTCACGGCTTGGTACGAAGAGAGCTGCCTGGCAGCCAACGTTGTGATTGTCGTAATTGTAAGCATCGCACTTTTGTACACAACCTGCAAAAGTCTCCACCTTTTGGAAAGGGTAGTCGTTATCCGTATAATCAACATTGCAGATGATTTGGTAGTTAATGCCTGCAGCTGATGTATAGGTTGTGCCGTTACCAGCTGGGCAGACAGAGGAAGCTGCGGAGTTGGAAGCTGCAGCGGCCGAGGAGGTTGATGTGGGGGAGGAGAAACCGCCGAGAACAAAGGACTGGTAGCTGCCATCCTCTCCAGTAGCATCAGAGCTGGAAATTGCTGCAGCTGGAGTAGTGGAAGTTGGGGAAGCGAAACCACCGACGACGAAAGACTGATAGCCGCCATCCTGTCTAGGAGCGATGACATTCGATGAGTGATCTACAAGTCCACGCTCTTGACCGCGAGATCGACGACGGGTTGGAGGCGTGGGTGCAGAATCCTGCCTCAGTTTTAAGTTCTGAAATTGTGGTTGAGGCACTGGTGTCGCGTGTGCAACGAGCTTCGCGTTTTGAGTGGCGTCGAGAGAACCACAAGTATCTCCGAAGCATCCATTCCCAATTACCGTCTCGGTGGGTGTATGGTGGATGATTAAGGGGCCTGTTTTGGGTGTCAGTGCATTGTTGTACCAAAATTGCCAGCTCTATAATACTCACTATCAGTAGCCTCCACTGTAAAGCTGCTGCCAGAGCTAGCTGTTGAGTTGTGCATGATTCGACCGAGAACGTCGCCATGCTTATGACCGTGATATTGGACCCGGCCTCGGCAATTGGAGACCTGTCCAGCTGCGAGGAGCAAGGTGACGGTCAAGCCGCTCTGCATGAACTTTGTCTTCATGCTGGGTCTGTGTTGAGACTTTTATTAGCATCGTTCAGGCGTTGGAAGATCATAGATGACCTCAGTGAGAGGCAGGGACTTGATGGAGAGCTTACGTGTTGAGGAGGGAACGAGCGTGGGGGACGTTGTATTCAAAAGGTGAGCGAGAGTAGAGAATTGAAGAGGCAAAGAGCGATGGGAGAGATGACCGCGGTGAAAAGATGCTTCAAACGAGTGTGGTTGCGGTTTCCCAATGTTGTTGTCAGTGGAACCAAATTTTGAGACCAAAGATTTAATTTATGTCAACAAACTTCGGAAGCCGTAATGGTGGATGTCAAGTCGTTGTGCAGCGACGACCTGCACAAACTAGATCCGCGCTTAGGCACCTTCGTGCAACAATTACAAAGAATCATTGGAGGCCCCCCAATTGCGATTCTCTCGCGCTTTGAATGCACCCCATTTGTTACAGTCAGTGGAAGAGACTCTAGATTCTTCGATATTGAAGGCTTTCTGTCACTATTCGACCCGGCAAATTGGCCCCTGCAACCGGACGTTACAACACTCAGGTTCCTCCTCACTATTGCAAGGCTGCACTTCTGCATATCATAAATTGGAGCAAAAGTATTGCATGCGAAAGGGCGGTTTGACCAAGTCTTCGAAGCCAGAAGCAACAAGCCTACCGAACACGTAAATGTCTCGTTCAGATGTGATCGCGTAGATGGTGTGGTCAAGCACCATAGGTAGGGTTTTCGCTCGTAAATGAGCGTCATGTTTGCAATTCTAGAGATAATTACCCGCCAGGTGGCCAAGTCATAGGTCCTTGAGCAAGGCATTCGAGCATCTCTCGCCTCTCGGAATTGCTTCATGCGGTGTCATCTCCTGTAGCACAGCTCATTCGGCCTTGTTCGCTTTATCCCTTAACCCAGGCGCCGTTCCCTCCTTATCTACGTTCCCCTTCTCCATATCTGCCGCCCACAAAGCAGCACCGACCGTATTAGTAAAGGCGAAAAGGATACTAGCGACCGGTACCAACTCCAGAAGTACCGATGCAACACCGAAGCTATGAAACATCAGTCTTTGGCCACATTAAAGCGTAGCCCAGAATGGAGAAGTCCATACCTCGTATATGCAGCCTTATACTGCTCAATATGCTTCTCCTTTTGACTGCTATTCCACTCCTTCAACTGAAAGTACCTCGAATGCGCCGCTGGGCCCGCCCTCTTCCCCTGCAATATCACAAAGATGACCGTTCCGACAACTGGTATGAAGTTGAGCGGGAGATACAGGAAGTACCTAATCAATGCCGTGGGCGTGAACTTCTGAAATGGCTTCTTGGTCATCTTTCCCAGCTTGCCCATAACGTTGCTCCCACCCTTGATTTGTCTGCCCTCTGACACGAGGTTTGTGGTATCCTTAGATACGAGCACGCCGTCGAAGGTATCGACGAGCGCGTCTTCGATGAGGAAGGTCTTGGAGAGGATGGTGAAGAGGGTGCTGGATTCGGAGAGTACAAGCAGAGCGGCCGATATGGCGGCGAGCGGGCCAGATGTAAATGCCATAATGGCCATTTGGGGAACGTATGTGAACACAAACATAGCAGTCGTAATGCCTAAGCCGAGAGTCATTGTAGGAGCAAGTTTAGACATGAGTGGTTTCCTGTCGTAACGTTAGCCTGTCGTGGGTTTGAAGCGAGCCATTGAAGAAACCATACCAGAGGTCACGGTGCGAAATAAAGTAGAAGATACCCTGCACAGGTTTCAATCAGCACACGAATTTGAGAAGGCAGCACTGCGCTGTAGTCCATGAAATGCTTACCCTCAGAGGATACAGATATGCTGCAGAGCGCGCAGCTTGGATTGTCTGGCTCTTGATGCGCTCTGCCTCTTCAATGGCCACTTCCTTAACTTTGTCTGCCATGTTGAAGATTTGGAGAGCTATTCCTCTTACTTTGCTGGGATTGGAAGTGGTGAGAAATGGAGGTATTCTCATAGGCGAAGATGGCCAAACAAGGCATTGGATGCCAGCCCTACGTCATTGGCTTGGCCTTTATGGAGGTCAATAATTGGGGGTAGATCTCAACGAGCCTCAGAACATTGATAATATGTATAGTGTCTTAGGTATGATGTAGGTAGCCATAGGTACATAACTTGAGGTATAGACTCTACGTAATGCGTCTATATTGTGACCAATCATAAACCCAGTGCCTCCGAACGCCTTGCTCCACGGCTAAGATGCAGAGTCCTTCCACCCGCGATACTCCAAAGGAGACATTTTTAGCGGTTTCGGTCGGCTTGAGTCTGCTGGTGCTGCCGCCAAGCTGCCTCCCCACTGAAGGCTGACAAACTCAACGATGCTGCTAAACCTCTCCAGCCACTTCTTGAATTAGACGCTTCGCCGAGATCCTGATCATTGACAAGAGTAGCTGCCATGTCTTCGCCCCTCTCCAGATCAATGTCGCGTGGGATTGGAATTGCGGCTGAGGGCGATTCGTTTGCGGTCTCTCCTGCGAGGACTTGAACGTCATCAGTAACAGGATCGTCGTGGTACGGCTCCTGAGTGTCGGCGGCAGGTGTTTTTGGAGACGGGTTTGTCATCGAGCGGACAACATCGCCTTTGCAAATCGGGCATGTTCGACGCCGGGTCGTTAACCATGGTGTTCTAGCGATATTATCAATTTTTTTTGTCGTAAGTGAACCTCGAAGACGAGAGACTTACATGCACTCGGCGTGAAATTCATGGCCGCAGGGTAGGCTCATCACTTGGCTCTGACCATCGACGTACTCCTCAAGACACACCACGCACTCGATCTGCCTCCCTTTATACTTCTTCGTCCTGGGTGGTTTCTCCTGCTGTCCTGCAGATGCCTTTGCGGTGGCTCGATTCAAAGATGCCGATACAGCATCTCCAATCCCAGACGCCGTTACTGAGCGTGGTCTTGGGCGAGTATCGGCGGATCGCGGACTGGAGTGCAAAAGTGGAGAAGTTGGTGAGGAATTTTGAGGGGTAGGGAGTCGTGAAGATGATGTAGTCGAGGCACATGACATCGTATGATAGGTTCGTATTGGGAGGCGGTCGACTACAGACTTTGGCGCCCGCCATCGCCGCCGTCTGATGCGCGAACGAAGTAAAAGCAAAGCGTAGACGACAGTCAAAGTGACCAACGGGCTAACCACAAGTACTAAGAGGGTATCGAAGAAAGGACTCGAAGACATGGTAGTAGGAGTCAGCGTGACCCACAATCCCTCGTGTTCATCACCGCCATCGACGGCAAATTGGCTCGTGGTCAGTTTCTGTGATGCGCTGCCCTTCGAGCTCACGGATTCTTGATTGCTCCCCTCCTTGGCTACAGCTTTAGGGACGTTGATGTCGGCTTTGTGGCCAGGCTTCAGATATTGTCCGCTACCTGGAGTGATACTTCCGCCCTTGAAAGCTTCTCCGGACTTTTGCTCTCCCGACTCGCCACTCTTGCCGGCTCCTTTAGAAGCAACTGGGGTCGCCTGCGCTGACGGGACGGTTGTCGTGCTCTTAGTCTTCGAGGGCGCAGCCTTTGCAACTACCAAATCTGGATCTCGCCAATCTTGAACTCCGATGACAAAGTCATCGCTGGAGCTAGGATGCGACCCGGTTCTCCAGGTCTCTTTGCTCGTCGCAGTTTCCTTTTTGCCCTGGTTTTTCTTGTCCTCATCCTTGGACTTGTGTTTAGAGCTCGCCTCTCGCTCCTTTGGAGACTCGTCAGTCCACTTCTCGCTGAACCAGTCGAGACGGCCGCTGCTTGGAGGCCGTCTGCTATCCTCCAATTTTCCAGCGTTGTGTGCCTCATGAGTCAAGCCAAGACTCGATGCCAGGCTCTTGAGCCAGGTCTGCTTTTGTTTTTGCTTTGATGCAGCGTGGCCGGCCCCTGATCTCACGTGTCTGCCGTGCGATGTTTTTGACGGCACTGAGGTCGATTTGGGGGCCGATGCAGGGGTAAATGTAGGCCTGTCTTCGTTGGCTCTACGGTTTAGATCTACCTTCCCTCCATTCAGGCCTTTCCCTGATCCGTCCTGGTCATTATCATCGACCAAATCTTCAGGGGGAATGAGCGAAGAGAGAAGATGGGCGGTCGTATGAGAGGTAAATAGGGATGGAATCGTGACATTGGATGTATCACCTCGGGCGTACATCGTGATGAGTGCACCGCCACGAGTATGGTCACCCACAATGAGTGCTTTTCCACCTCGACGTTGTGCCCACTTGACTTTCTCCAGAAAGCCACAACCACCACGGCTTAAGAGAACAACTTTGCCAGATATCTCAGCACTTTCCTGCAGTGACTGTATATCGGCGTGAGTATATTGCTGGCCGTTCTCAGCTGGCTGGTGCTGAGCAGACTGTCCAGGCTCTGCAGGCTTGGAAACAGGCGAAGTCGGGAGAGGGTGGTGTAAGTGGTCGTCAGTGCCGTCATCTTCGGAAGGTTCTTCGTCGCTAGCAGATGCTACATCTAGAGGCGCGACACTGTTTGACTGGCCAGCAGTGCCTTCGACGCTGTTTGCTTCATTACCACTTTCAGAGGGAGTACTCTGGTCAGGGACGCTGTCCCAGCGGTGCTTCTGATTATCGCCATCCCAGCCAGGTACGTCGCTGCAGCCAAGCTCGCCTTCGGCGCCCGTACCAGCTCCTCCTCTTCCTAGATTGTCATCTCCAAATCCGCTCCCAATCCAGAGTTGTCCACTGAGTCCATGTGCAGAAAGAGAAGGCCCGAAATCAGCTGGCCGCGCCAGGAAGAACGTCGAATTATCATCTGTGAGGCTAATGATTGCCGAGGGTGGAAACAGCGTCGACGGCGTATGGAAGGAGAAGAGCGCTCTGATGCCGCTTCTTGGGGCGTCTGAAGTAGACTCCGTAGCGACCTTTCCTCTCGGATGGGCATGTAGGAGAGAGAAGAAAGTGAGGAGAGTAGGTAGGCCGACCACGGCTAGTAGTATGAGTATGAACTGGTGAGGAGGCATGTCGAAGTCTAGGTAGAAGTGCTGGCTCCCAAGTTAGACCAAGATGTACAGTGCACACGTATAGTTGTTGCGATGATCATCGTTCGTAGAGAGAGGGCTCATGGATCATTCTGGATATGAATCTCGCAGCTTAAGCCGTCGTGGTCGATAGTCATGTAGGAGTCAGGCGACCTGGTGAAGGGGCAAGATGAAGATCGAGTGTGGTCATGCACTGGCCATGAGGCACGCTTTCCTCCTTTCTCCTTAGTGCGAAGCCTCTCTGCCGAACCAGCCAAGCAAATCGTCTAATCTTTCGACCTTCTCACCGCAAACAGACAAATGTGACTCACGCTTGTAGTCTAGAATTTCTTTACTATTAACGATACCATGCCATAGTAACGTGCATCTATTAAACGCTGTTTGAATTGGAGTACCACCAATACAGCGATTTTCTGCAAGAAATCGAACACAGTCCGGGCAAAACACCTAAAGCAAGAAGTGCCTCAACATGGAATTGTGGAATCTCCTCAATTTAGCTGGCTAACGTTCTCGTTGATACCTTGTCAAAGCTTGCGAGCTGTTGCCTTCCAGGAGTATGAAGCAAAGAGCTCCAAATTGCGGTAGTCTCATACCTTCCCAAACATCTCTCTTCTCCCTCTTGTTATATGGTAATGCACCAGAGTGGCTCCTTCTCCTGTGGAAGGCAGGCCAGGCAAGGTGAATTATTGAATTGACCTTTCTCTCCAATACTTTTGATCTCACGTTGAAATTCCTTTGCAAAGCCACTCTCTACGCTCTGCTATATTCATTCGTTGTACCTACAAATCGTCCACAGTCCATAAGATACACCAACCATGACCACCGAAAACTCTAGTTTCGGCGGCTTCACGCTCCCCGAGAGCGCTCCTAAGCGGCACAGACATGGCACCGACTCCACGATCATCAATCGCCTACCATTCCTATACTACCTGCCACGAGGCTTTCGAGCACATTTCGTTGCCATGTGCGGAGAGTTCGCTGGCACCTTTCTGTTCTTATTCTTTGCTTTCTCAGGCACTCAAGTTGCAAACACGCAGCCCCCTTCCCAGATCCCTACTACCCCGTCTGCAGCCAATCCTGCCCAGCTTCTCTACATCAGTCTCTGCTTCGGCTTCTCCTTGTCTGTCAATGCTTGGGTCTTCTTCAGGATCAGTGGTGGGCTGTTCAACCCCGCTGTCACTCTCGGGCTCTGCTGTGTTGGAGCGATGCCGTATATTCGTGGTATCCTCATCACCATGTCCCAGATGATTGGGGGTATCGCAGCAGCTGGAGTCGTGTCTGCTCTCTTTCCAGGCCCACTGAATGTCCAAACATCGCTGGGCGGTGGTGCGTCAGTTGTGCAAGGTCTTTTCATTGAGATGTTCCTTACAACGCAGCTGGTCTTCACAATTTTCATGCTCGCAGCCGAAAAGCACAAGGCAACCTTTATCGCTCCTATAGGTATTGGCTTATCGTTGTTCATTGCTGAGCTTACGGGTATGACCCTGCCCCGTCTCGAGTATTCTCGGTCTACTGACACCTCCCAGGTGTTTTCTACACTGGTGGATCCTTGAACCCAGCGCGGTCTTTTGGTCCAAGTGTCATTCTACACTCATTCTCCCACTACCATTGGGTTTGTACGCCCTCATATTCCTGTTCAGTAAGTTGCTTACCCTCCATGTGGCAGATCTACTGGCTGGGACCCATCCTCGGAGCTCTTGTCGCGTCCGCCTTCTACAAACTCATCAAGATGCTCGAGTACGAAACAGTGAATCCTGGCCAGGATTTCGACCAGAAGGAGAAGGCAATATTCAACCACACTCCACCCAACGAGGCATCCCACCATGAGAAGCACAATCAATCTGGAGTCGAGGTCAATGACTTTACCGGTGCTAGGGGGCCAACTACCAAAGGAATTACCGCTGGGAAAGAAAAGCATGGGATCATGGGCGCTCTGAAAGGAGGAAGAAAGGGCAAGCAAACCGAGGAAAGAGGCTCATACAATGCAGGCCCGAGCGCCGAGACAGGTTCTGGTCATGCTTGACGAGATACGATCCCTGAAGGAACTTGGACCAGAACTTGGCAAGTGAATTTTCGGGCATTTTCCAGTGCACTCCATACGCGCGCTGTTCACCTATCGAGCATCCTAGAATAGCATCATTATCGCTCCACAATCCAAAAGATCGGCATCTATGTGGCTGTACAACTGTGGCTGGTGACTTCCGCAACTGTTTGTGACATCACTAAAGTAGGTAACGTAGACTTACTTTACCGGTTCTAGATGCATTTTCCCCCACATTAAAACCATTGAGGGGTGTTCTGCCCTGATTCCTGACTCTGAACTTGTGCATCCAGGACATGTGACGCGTTGTATGGCAATTGTAGTTTAGATCACTCCTGCCCACTAGATCGGTTACGGATCCTTCCAAGGACTAGCAAAGTCACTTCCAAGCTAAGTGGAAAGGCGTAGATTCACTATTTACCCGTCTATAAAGACCCCGCTTCCACCTCTCTTTCTCCCAAACCTATTACTCTTCTTACATCGAAACCTCCTACGCCTTCAATCAACAAATCCAACCCTCAATTCATCATTCGATTTCGCCAAAACTACTCCTCCCAACAGCATATAACAGATCAAACCATCATGTCTGGGCTCCTCAACAAGGTCAAGAGTGCCATGCACAAGGACGGCGAGCATGGCCAAACTTCAACTGGTAAGCCGCGACGCCACCGTTCCTCATTCTCTGCTCTCTCAGACGTGAGCACCGTCCTCTTCGACCCAAAGGAACCTGTTATTTGGTCCACTCAAATCACAGCAGCAGTGGACTCGAAGCCTTCTTCCTGTGGAAATGCTACGCTCGTATTCTTCTCACAATGCAGGAGCAATGAATTTCACATTTCAATGTCTGGTCATGTTTGTTGCTAACACCTCATCTTACAGGTACTGGTCTGAAGGACGAGCACGGCTCCCAATCCGGCGTCCACGACACCCCAGTTTCCGGGTCCGCAGCCCACGGTGACAGCATGTCCCAAACCAACCCCGGTGTTCTCCACTCCACCAAGCCTGGCATCCACGGCGAGCGTGACAGCGGCACCTCCGGATACACTGACCCAGCCTCCGGCGGCCTAGGCGGTGACTCCGGCTACGACAACACTCGTGGCTCAGGCCTTACTGGTGGCAATAGTGGCACTGGCATTGGTGGAAACACTTCTGGACCTCAATACACTGGCACCGGTGACCGTGACGCTGGCCTCGTTGGCTCTGGCGTCGATACCACCAGCCGTTCTGGCGGCAACACTGGTGTCTCTGGAGCTGGACCCCACAACTCGGGCCTCGAGAACAAGCTAGATCCCCGCGTCGACTCTGACATGGACGGCAAGCGCGGCTTGGGATCCAATACCGGCACCGGTGCGGGCTCTGGTATTGGCGGAGGCTCTGGTTATGACAACACACGCGGCTCTGGCTTGACTGGTGGTGACTCAGGTTATGACAACACCCGCGGTAGCGGATTGACAGGCTCAGGGACCGGTGTAGGCTCAGGTACCGGTGTGGGCTCAGGCATGGGCCGAAACTCGGGCTACGACGACAGCACTCGCGGCTCTGGCCTGGCCGGCTCTGGCGTTGGTAGCGGCTCTGGTCTGGGCGGAGACTCTGGCATTGGAGGCGACTCAGCCACCCGAGGCCACCACTCAGGCCTTGGCGGTGATTCTGGCTACGGCGGGGACTCGGGCATCGGAGGCAATCGTTCAGGTCTTGGCGGTGATTCTGGCTACGGCGGCGACTCAGGCATAGGCTCTGGCACGACCGGGTCTACTACAGGCGGAGGCTTGGGTGGCACGGGACACCGACACGTCGAGGGCTTAGAGAAGCACTACCGTGGTGATGGACACCCAGAGGACATTGTGCACCCTGGTCCTCACGAGACGAGGACCGCTAAGGTTCTTGACCCCCATCTCGACTAGGTCTTGTCAATATGTGGGCAGCGCCGATGAACCTACCACGAAAAAGGGGTTTGAAAACAGAGGATGATATGCAGAGATCGAGATGATACCACGAAAAATGTTGCTTGCATTGAAGGCACGATGAGGAAATCCGAAAATTCAGTACATAACTGTACGTAGAGATGAGTACACATCAATGAAAATGCTATGACACCTCGAACAAGTTATCAATTGTCTTGCTTGAACGCTTGTTGCCAGCACGGTAGGTGGCTGATTATTTCTGCCTCCGCCTGCTATCAAAATGCATCATCTGAAATTCGTAGGGATCCAGACGAGTACGACAGCTACCTTAGACCTAGAAAAGATATCTCTTGATCAATGATTTGATACTGTGAAACATGGCAATCCCTTATCTCTCTGTTCTCTTCTGTACCCGCTTGAATCGTACCCTTGCAGCCACCGCCAAGTGGCTGACTCGCAAGCGTCCCCATCTTCTCCGACTACACCTCTTGCGCCAATATCGAATAAGTCTCAACTTCTGCCTCACAACCGATGTGACACCCAGTATCGCTGCTAATATACTAGAAGATCTTAGTGTGAAATCGTAGGCGTATCGTATGAACTCCAAGCGATTGATGCTAGCTGTGCAGTGGGCGCGCGCTTGGAGAAGGATGAAAAGAAAGTGAGCCATTGCCCGAGAGTCCTGGAGTACTGATGGAGGGCAATCCTCTCGCTCTGGATGGATGTAGGAACTATAATGCCTGAGATTCGACAGGATCGCTGGAGCACGGCCTAAGGAGAATGGAGGATGACGCTGCCGCCTTGAGACCCATGGCTTCCAGAGCATTCATAGAGAGCCTGCAAACTGTTCCTCTACTCAATTGGTCTCCAAAACTGGATTCACATGAACGACTGAACTGTTCTGTCTTCTTGACCACTGCTCTGCAGATGATAGTCCAGGCGAGAGTGTCATATGAAGGAAGGGCACACGCTTGCTTTGGCTTTTCAATCATCTGAGGTGCTGCAAGGACCGACTGGATTGGCCGACGTGAAAGAATTTAGCTTGCGCTCTGGATTATGCGATGATGGTCGAGGGATCCGTTAGGGACGTGGCGAGCAGGAGATACCCTCAGGCGTGACTTGCTGGACCTGATGAATGGCAAGGAGCTCACGGTGTCTCTTGGGGCCTCGAAATGTTGTACAGCACTGGGGAAAAGATACAGCTGCTTATTCGCGCTGTGAAGACGCAGCCATTGGTGGGTAGATGTTCTTGGAAGCAATATGCACGGCTCCTTTGTCCAAACGACGCTTCCCTATGCAGAAATATGATTACTCCACCCTTTGCAAAGGCTGTTCACATCCATTGATGCCTCTCTACCGCCATTGAATTCCTAAGTGTGACAGTATGTGTTGTGGCTGCAGGCTAGGTGTCAAAGCAAATGCATGGAGAGCAGAGGTACCGAAGAGCAGAGACGGTGTCTTATCATACGCTTCAAGTCCAATATAAATACTGAAAGTAACAGGAAATGACTACCGGACATATAACGGCTCGTATAGCTTAGACTTCAAGGTCTATGCGGTACACAGCCTAGCTACCCCAACACTGATAATTAGCACTTGTCTTGACACCCACCCTAGCTACTTACCGCCCTTGTTGGTCCAACGTTGAGCAGCAATGATGACCTCCGAAGAACAGCCGGCCCACAAACTCGCCAAAAAAAAATCTGCTTCCTCTTTTTCCGGTATAAAAGCCAGTGTTGTAAAATACAAATATACCGGTATCAATATTGTCTTAATATGCCTGTAAAGCGTGGCAGGGTCGCCAAGACCCAACCAATATTGCGTCGTTCTCTCGGGCCCATATTGACCGGGAGGTTGATTCCTGGTGCATCCTTTCAGTCACCAGATTATCAAGCACAGCTACAAAATCTTCAATTTCCCCGAGTCCACTCGTCATACATCCTACGTTCTCAGAGGGGCGATTACGCATTCGTTTCACAGATAGCAACTCCGACCTTCCACCTCAATCCGACTTCATCATTTCAACCGTCTTTACCTCCATCAGGTCAAACCTTCCAGCCAGAGTCAGCATCTCGCCCAGCCGACTCGACACAGAGCGTACATCCTGAGTCATCTCTTCACGCACAATCTCATCGTCAGAATCTACACCTTCCTCTCAGGTCTCTTGAGACAACGGTCCCGCAGCGTCTGCCAGGGCAACCTTCTCGATTCTGGGATCAACAAACTCGTGCTTGGGAGCTCAATTATTCCGTCATCAATTCAAACCTACCTCTTCCGCTCGAGACTGTTGAGACACCGATCCAGCAGCCTACGCCACAGCGACCTTCTTCGTTCTACGATCGGGAAACTCGTGATTGGGTGAATGATCAGTCCATCTCTAATCCTTCGAATCCACCTCTTCCCCTCGAAGCTGTTGAGACACCGATCGATCAGCATTTGCCACAGCAACCTGATTCATTCTGGGATCAGCAAACGCGTAACTGGGAGGACGGACATTCATCCATCAATTCGATTCTAGAGGTCTCAAGACGCGAGGCAATCATGAACGACTACAACAACACTCAGCGTTCGGGTGGTCGAGGTTCAGCTCATGACTCTACACCGCGTCACTCATCTTTACTCAATCCTACAACCCCATCCCGTCGTTCCCGTGATGGTTCGTACATCCATCCGAACGCGATTACTCCTCAGAAGCTACAGTCGAGTCTAATCAGCAAGCCGGGTATCAACCCCTATACTCAGCGTGAAGACCCCAATTGGAGCTCTGCTTCCCTACGAGCTTACCTGGGGCCACACGTTTGGGAAAACCTCATCACGCAGCGAGCAGTCCTCAGCCGTTCAGAGGTAGAATATCTTCGTGGGCTTGCGTATGCATACGACGACGGATCAGCAGAGCGCGGCCGGCAACGCTTCGAAGAGAGGCTGGGAAGTCATAGGCTAGATTCAACGTCCCGTGACAATAGGATGAGCGGTGGCATAATTGACCCTTTCACCGAGAACGTTGGTGAAGAGACTGGGACCTCTGGTTCGAGCTTCCAGAATTACAACACCTTCGGCAGCACATATGACCAGCGTCAGCAATCCGAATACTGCCAGCAATACGAGTATGGTCAGCAAGACGGCTACCAGCAACCCTCTGGGTACGGTCAGGGATCATCCTACATGCAGCCGCCTACTTTGGGCTACACATCTCCGTACGATACGTCTGCTACCTCATACCCCCGCCTACCACCACGCTTGCAGCACCAAGCAGTCAAAGGCACACAGGCTGATGACGCTCTCAACCGCGGATCTCGCGCTCCATCCACACAGCAGAATAAGCCCGCACAGATGTCCCTTCCTTCCTTGCAAGACTATCAGAATCTTTCGACTCCAATGCAAAAAGGTCTCGTCGAAGCTAAAGGGCTCGCTAGCCCGAAGGACAACGTTGGATTCCATTATGGCATGCCTCGTAACCAGCGGAGAGACGCAGCACCTTACACCGGGTTCACAACCCGAGAGATGAACGAGGAGGTCGAGAGCCAGCTACCAGGGTCCCCAGGCTCTGTAATCACTGTCCTTCATGACCGTGCTCGACAAGCATCGTACAATGCCTCTGCTATCGGGAGCAATTCTGCTATGAGAATGCAGCCTCCTCAGCTGTATTCAGGCCAGCAGAACACAGGTATGACTAAAGCCGAGAAAGCTGAGACTGAAAAGGCCATCTACGAGAATTACTTGAAAGAGGCAATGGCGGCTCCTGCACCAACAGGTCCTCTTAGAGGTATCGCGCAAATGAGGCAGTATAATGCAGCTGGCTTCGAAGGAATGAGCGCCGCACAGCGACAGGCTGCCGGCGGATATCCTCAAATGAATGATGCCCCGCGCTCCCACGAGGATCACAGTAAGGTGATGGGCGGCTTCACGTGGGACAATGATGTTCTAGGTTACGATCAGACTAGACGATCCTTCCCTTCCATTCCGCTTGGTTTCTCTCAAGGCCAAGACCTCGGATCATCTACGTGGAGGACGAATGATATGACTGGGGAGTCGAAGGAAGGCGCAGGTCCTCTCAAATCAGCCATCCAATGGTACGGAAAGCCAACGGAGCAAGATAAGGAAGCAGCAATCATGAAGGAAAACGCCATGCAGACAGGCAGCAGGATCAAACGCGAGCTAGACCAAGGCTCTGACCCCCTTCCATCCAACTTCAGTACCCCAAAAAAAGACAAGAATGGCAAGGAAGCGGCCTACATGAGCCCCATCGGCACCGGTCGTCCTCGCCTTGGCAGTTCTACGAGCCCATCTGGATCTGAGAGGACCACCATGACAGCTCTGCAGCACGTGAAGGAATACAAGGATGTCGCCAAAGCGAACGGCAGCGATGGATTCGCGAAATTCGGACAGCCTCCGGCGCACGCGACTGACTACTCTTCGAATGGAAACAACTCCTTATTCGGCACTGAATGGAACCCGCCAGCGCGCGTCGGTCGGGACCCACGACACCAGACCACCCTCCACGACGGCCGTCCAACCCTTTTCATGGATCCACCATCGGCATCAGGGAGCACAGGGCGTGGCTATGGGCCCTTCTGAGGGAGCAAAGGAGATGTTTGTTTGTACGATATGATTGCTATGATTCGGAGGGACTGCCTCCACCATTACTCGAGATTCTTCTTTTCTTGCAACAAGACCTCCGCTTAGAAAAAGGTTTGTGCTGTTCTTCGGGCATGAGACCCACACGATTACTCGAGATTCTCTTCTTGTACTACTAGCTTCACTCAGAAAAACCAAACAAAAATCTCAATAGCATGCTTACATTAGGAATAAGTATTGCTATCTATTCTGGGCTCTGCCCCATCGTGCACCTCCAATCTCGTGACTTGAGCATCGTAGCATACTTGCCTTTCATAGGGTTCTAAAGTCAACTAGGCCGGACAGGACGCAGAGAAGGTAATTCAGAACTCGAACTCTATGGTATGTGGTAATTCGTGGGGTAAAGGATTGCCAAGCAAGAAGACATGGGCGAATGGCCCTTACATACATGGATCACACTCGAATCAACTTACATACAATTTTCCATTTGGAACCCCAAAGCTGTCATACCATGGGATTTCAGCGGGTACTGAACATTTGCAAATTTCGCTAGCGCCCTGCTTTGAATAATATACGCCCCTCGGGCATTAAGAACCTCTCCGGCAGCACGGCATCTCCCTTCTCCTTCGTACCGTGCGGCATCGTCACCCGATGCACAGCTCACAGCACATCATTGGTCCACCGCTGAAGTGTGTCGCTGGCGTTATTAGTCATCTCCATTTGGCACGGTGCGACCGGCATAAACGAGTCTGAATGTGTGTGGTCTCTAATCTCCAGATTGCCGTCCCCATTCTGCAGAAGTAATGAGATGGCACCGAAACCAGTGTGAGGTAAGATATGACTCACAGAGCCCGTCCCTCGATAAGGTGAAACACAGATTGAGCCCGAAACCCGAGCTCGTCGCACTGGTTAGAATCTATAGAAAACGAACCAGTCCATTACTCAGCCATATGTGTAACAATAAGCTTGAACGGTAAGACCTCTAAGTCATACTCTTCCCCTCGTTCCTCAACCCCCACTGCACAGCATCCCAAACATCCTCCACCACAGTCCTCGGCTTATGAGCCGGCTCACCACCATCATAAACACCACTCCTCACAAGTATAGAAAGCCACTCGCTCCCCGACTCACTCCTGTACTGATTCGCGCCCAATATATCACTCTCCGGATTATCCCCAACCATATACACCCTCTTCAGCCCCTCCATCCCCATCCTCGTCTTTCCTTTCCCCAATAACAGCTGTCGATGACTCTGCAGCCGCCTTTCTGCAAAAGCGAATGTGGGTTGGAATGGCTTCCCGAACATTCGTTGCTCGAGATTCGCGCCGTTGGTGACGGCTTTCCAGACGCCTTCGAGGGCGGCTTTGAAGCCGCCTTGGCCGAGGCGGGGGAGGTGGTAGGCTGCTGCCCAGAACAGGTCGGGGTTGGAGAAGTAGAGGAGGGGTTGGGTATCTTGGAGATAGCCCCTGTTTGGCAGGTTCGCGTTGCCGTTCTTGGAAGATAACGAGCCCAAATGGCCAGAGTGGGACATGAGAAGGTCGAGTATTATTTGCGTGTCTAGAGCCCAGTCACGGGGGTCATTGAAGATGAAGATGGCGTCGACTTTCAACAGGTCTGGTCTGGGGACGTGTTCCCGTGCCGAAAGGTGTTTGTTAGAGATCGGGCGAGCGTAGGAACTGTAATTTTGAGGCGAGGCGAATGGCCAGAGCGCGGGAAAGGTAGCTATCAAGTCCGCTGGAGTCAAGACGTTTTTGAAGCCATAGCTGCACAGCGAAAATTAGTATGTATTCTATGTAAAGCTGATCGGCTGCAGACATTACCCCTCAGCCACCTTCCTGCACTTGTCCCCGTCTCCGCCCGTAACGAGGATGCACTTATCCTTGAATCCTTCTCCGGAATCTTCCACACCATGAACAAGTTCGGCGAAAGGCGTATGGCTTTGCACAAACATGCTTGTATCCAGAGGAACGTCGAGACTCTTACTCAGATCCGCGACTCTTTCGGCTTCGCTCTTCCCACCGCCATTCGTCAGGAGTATGAATGGTATGCGCTGCCTTTGGAGATATTTGAGAGTCTGGTGGGCACGAGGGAGCGGATTTGCAGAGCGCAGAAGGACTCCATCAATACTATGTAGCTGTTAGTACCTCTGTACTTGAGGAATTTAGACATACGTACTCAAACGCAAAGGCGAAGTCTGAGACTGGCGGCGGTGGTGTGGTTGAGGTCTGCAGCGAACGTTGACCTTGTTGGAAGATTTGACGGGAACGAGGACTTGAAAGCCCGCAGAAGCGGAGAGCAAGGCTCGCAGGCCTTCTCCCAAGAATGAGAGATGCCATTGAGTCTTGCAAAGAGCATACTGAAACTCTAATGGGAAGAGATGCTGAGGTCGTTGAAGCAGGTATTAGCCCAATTTAGGAAGTTGTAACCTGTTTATCGATAACAACGCCCTTCGCATTTATAACTCCCTGTTCAACAAACAACACATTTGCACTTGACAAGATTCTTGGCTTACCTCTATCCATCAACGTTTATCAGATATGGAGACGCCAAGCCTGCTCCCACCAGAAATTCTGGACAACATCCTCTCTCACATTGCCCTCTTCGCCAAGTCGCAAATCAGACTAAATATTTGCGCGCAAGTATCACGCTCCTGGTACAGAACCGCAGTAGTCTTCCTATACGATGACCCAAAGATAACGGGCAAGAACTACAACTCTTTCGTGAAGGCGATTTGCCCATCGGTAAACGCGCACATTCGGCACAATGGGCTCTCAGAGCTGGTCAGGCGGTTGGACATGAGTGCGTTGGTGCATAATGGGAGTAAGAGTATGACAGCAAGGCTACTGGGGAGAGTGAAAGGGAGATTGGAGGAGTTTGTGGCGCCTCAAGCATCATTTGCGTATGTTCTCTCGACACGCTGCCGTAATGATGCTAATATCATTGTAGAGTCAACTGTCTCGCAGCTCTCTCGAAATGCTCCAATCTTCGTCACCTAGATCTTCAATTCGTCTCGCAGTCGTTAACAATGTTCGATCTCCTGCGATCACTGTCTTCACTCTCAAATTTGGACACACTCTACCTTCCTCGATCGTCAGCCTACTATAGGAGCAAGGATGCCTTGAAGTTCCCCTGGCCGTCAAGACTTCGTGAACTGCACATCAGCGGAGGAGTACGAGACGAAGCAACCCTCCGCCTCAACACACTACCACAATCTGTCACACGCCTCAGTATTGGCAATTGCCCACACGTTTCCATGCTGTCCCTACGTCCACTGCTGAAAGCGAAGGGGGGCCAATTACATTATCTTGAGATCCTAGCGCCCATTCCGTCGCTCGAGCTGAGCCACAAACCTCTCAACGAAGTCATGGACTATGTTCCCAACCTCCGCCATCTGAAAATCTCCCTCGACTTCCTCGGACGAGTATTTTTCACACCTTCGGCCAGCAACCCTGATGCCTGCGAGTCTCTCAGACGACTTGACCTGGATTGTTTCGACCCCGTTGAGTGCGGTTTCATCACACTCGAGCAGGTCTGGCAAGGCTTCGAATGGGCTGAAGGGAAGGATGGAAAGTTCCAGACCGTGAGGAAGTTGGGCATTAGTAAGAAGCTTGGGTGGACAGACAAGAAGAGCGACCAGGTCACCATTCGCGATATTGATGATCTGCTGAAGGCAATGGCGAGAGAGGATGGGGTTGATGCTGAGATTGGGGAGGATGAGGCTGGAGTCTTGATGTTTGGCAGACGTTGAGCGAACATAAGAGCATTGCATGAAATTAATGCGCGTAGGTGGTGCAATCTGGGTGCGTTTGAGCACTTAGCGACCAGCTGGTGCGGAATGATACCCTTTCGATAGGATGTGACGTTCAAAATGAGAATTAACTGTTATTGAAACCCATCTATTTCATCCCACAATAGTCTACCATCTAGCAGGTCCCTCTGTCCATAACATTCACCTATGATAGTAACCAGCATATCAAGCGTAGCATGCATGGCCATCTTGTCGAATTCCGACCCCACGGGAATGATTTTCATGTCCGCTGATATCTCAATCTCCGGCTGCTCATCGTTCACAAGTTCTTCTTGAATTGCGGGTTCATCCTTTTTGCTGGGACTGGAGTCTCCCAAGTCATCTTGAGCTTGACTACTCTCTGGAAGTGATGAGAGAATACGCGCTATGGCTTCTGCAAGTGACTTTTCTTCATCCCCAATTTGTTCAGCCGCCCCCTCACACCCGTTCGTATCTCCACCTCCACAAAAGTCATCCTCTTCATCCCTTCGGTAGGTCTCTTCGTCTTCATCAACCTCTTCCTCATCACAAATTTCTACCTCCTCAAGTCCTGCATCTACCACTTCCCCAGCCGCAATTCTCCTCAGCAACCAAACTGCCCGCTTTCCCAAATCCCTTAGCACGCCTACTTCCTCACTCCCCATCTGTCCCACATCTCTGCATCTAGCCAGCATACCCCACGCCCATGCGCCGATATTTTTGCCCTTTCCGGTTCTTAAATTATTCGACGTTAGTGTCGATTCAAGGTTTGTGAGCCCGTGAATGACCATCTCTTGAGGAAGCTGACCCAAAAGTGCCATAGTGGGGGTGGTGTTTAATATTTTGTTCCACCATTTTCGGGTGGGCCAGTAGTCGATTGGTGGTTTGGTGGAATCGGTACCTGTTGGTGTAAGTGGGTTCTGTAGGATTTGGCTAATCTCGGAGAAGCGAGCGCATAGTGACATGTAGTACGCTTCTTGGGGATCGACATCTTCCTCCTCTTGCTGTCCTGGACGCGCGTGCGGCGTATCTATGCTGGGAAGAGCGGTGGCAGTAAATGCACCATCGGCGTAGTGTCCTTGTCCGTAATCTGCGTAGAGGTCTTCATCCTGTGTCTGAACCGCAGATGATGGTGGTGCAACAAGAAGACTGGGTACACTCTTCGCTTCTGATCTACAGACATATGCATTGCCGTCAGCTGGTATCCCAAACTATTTTCTGCAGGGAAAGAAGTCTCAGCGTCGGTCGCTTGGGAGAGTTTGGGCAAAGTTGCTTACCTGACCATGCGTAGATACTCTAAACCATCACTGGCTGGGCCGTAGAAGAGCGCGTCCTGGCTACTTGGGTCGTCCAGGCCTGGGAATGCGCCTCGTTGGCCGTAGGTTGGGTCTATTTTGGATTGGGCAGCGCTGGGGCTGTCATCGCTGCCATCGGCTTGAGCGATGCGCGAACGCTTGTTATAAAGCGTGTCTTCGGGTGAAATGTCGGTTTGTTTCCGCTTCCTAGTCATGGCGAAATCCTTGCAACGTTCAGTAAGTCCTCGATGCTTGTTACTCCAAGACTTGTGAGATTCAAACCTGTATTTTCCGAATGGGGTATCGCCTTGCGCGCTTAGCGCGGCTCTATCTGCCTACTCACTTACAGCCTTATATCTACTTTATGCTTTTATGAACATAAACACCCTGGTGCGAACCTGGCTCAAGTCTCCGTTAGTCAGAGCATTGACAGCGTATGGATCTCCAGACTGGAGTACGACTTTGTCAACACATCTCTAAAATTGATGGCCTTGAAGTTCTCAGCCTTACTGACGTTGACTCGTTGAGTCACCATTGATAAGTCTACTCCCTGAGTCTACCAACAGGTTCTTGGGAGAAATAAAGTTCAGCTGCCAGTTTCTTGCCCACATTAGTATTAATAGTTCCAAATTGATAGTCATCGTTATCTCTCTGGCAGATGGGACGAGTACCAGATGGGAAGTGACCCGGACTCGATGGTCGTATCTTCCAACCGACGCAGTATTCGCCTCGCCCAGAGAGACGCAGAAAAATGGAGGGAGAAAGATCAACTAGAGATCTGTCGGCCATGCCATGAAAGCTATCGTCACTTCCGCATGAGGCTCTTGGTAATGCTTAACGACTAATGACCACTCGGCTTTCAAATCGAAGGCAGCAATTCGAATGCAGAGATGTTCGTCCGAGGAGCCGTCTACCTCGGCAAACGAGTGTCATCCGTGCATGATCAAACGCATGTATTGGCGCGGCAAGAGAAAGTGATAAAATGTAGTTGATGGATCTATGGAGTTACGGACAGTCCTTACATGGCACAAACTTATCGATTTCATCAGTCAGTAACATCTGTTGGTTTAGAGAAACCAATCTCTCATTCCGAGACTTGCAGTGGCTATGCAAGTGAGAATCACGGACGCAGGGCAATGAACATGTATAGAATGTGGATCCTGTCATTAAAGACAAGCTTTAAAAGCTTTCTAACCCTGCACAGCGATGCCTAGAGTGCCATAAAAGCATGCATCTAATCTAAGCTACGCTTCCAACAAGTAAAGCAGCAACGCCTTCCTCCTCGCTCCTTACCGTGATCTTCGTGGTGACGCCACTCTTTGCCGAGTATGCCATCTTGACCAATGCAGCGACCTTGCCTCCGCCGAGAGTCTTGCCGTACAATTTGAGTGTGTGGGTGCTTGTTGAGAGTGTGACATCTGTGCCGTCAAGAGGTTGCAGGGACAGAGCTTTTGTCAGTTGCTCGGTCGCATCTGTAGACGGCCGTTTTAGCTCCTGTAGGAATGCAATAGGGAGGCGCTTGACAGCACTTACCTGCTATACTCTTCGTGCTGCTTAGCTGCAGCGTCTCAGATGCCTCCTCTCCATTTGCACCCGTCTGCTCCCAAGCATGCTCGAAGCTACCTGCAAAGGCAGGTATGACATAGTCGCTCCCCGTAAGCTCCAGATCTTCTACCTGGTAGTCATCCTCGTAGCCGCTCTCATCTGGCTCGCCAGTTGTAGGATCGATCTCCTTGCTCGTGAACTTAAGGACGTTGGTAAATGATGTGACAGGATAGGTCACATCCGCACCCTTCTTGAAGCTGACAAATACTGTCCCCGGCACATTTGCTACAAGCTTGGCTACGGGTATCGTAAAGTCCTCATCCAAGGCTTGGTCTTCCTCTCCCGCAGGGGTAGCGACCACCGAGACTTCTTCGAGCACAACTTCTGTCATGGTATTCTTGATCTCGTATTGTAATACCAAATGTTCCTTGTAAATGTGCTTGATAACGCTGACATTGTACTCTGTCTCGGATTCGGTGAGCTCGACAGGAGCTGATGAGCTGAGCACATTGCCATGTGCCTTTAACTCCGGAATCTGTATGAGTTGTTGTGAGTGTTTCTGGGCTGCAGCAAGTGCAGCAGCAGCACTGTCTGCGGTGCCATTGACTTGGGCCTTCTTTGGCCCGGTGCTGGGCGCCTTCAAAGTTGGCGTTGCGGAAGTCAACTTCTTTGTCCGCTCCTCCGCCAGAGCTTGCTCGTGGCTGACAACGGGGATAGTGGAGATGTCAAATGCCGTAGCGAAAGTCGCTTTGTCGTCAGCAGTCACGTACATCACGAGCTGAAGCTCGAACGTAGATAGCGAGAACATCGAATCTTCATACAGAGTCAGTAAGAGCGCACAGACAGTGTGACATCGGACATACCATTCTTAATGAAGCGATTTGCCATCTCATCTTCTTCGGTCATCAACCGCAGGTTCAGAGCGGCACGATCCCGGACTTCGTCATCTGTGTCATCAAGACACCTAGTAAGAAGCACGGTAATGCTACGCTTGACCTCGGGATCTTTCTGCCCAACGCCAAATTTCGCCAGTGCTGTCACGGCAGCAGCTCTAACTAAAGCGTTCTCTAGCACCACTCGATTATAGATGTACCGGATGTACTTTGTTGGATGCGGGGTTTTGGGACCTTCTACGCCGAGAAGATGTAATATTCGGACAGCAAGCTTAGTGAATTCGCAATCCTCGATAAACTCACATAGATGTGCAAGTGCTGGTACCGTTAGCAATTACTTCGAAGAAAATTCTCGGGACTTACCATCCTCTTTGCTACCAGGAACAAACTTGATCAAGTCGAACATGCTCTCCACAACGCTTCTCTTGAACTCATAGCCTCCTTCGTCACGCAAGATACCGCTCAAGAATGCAAGCATACCAGCTTGCTTACCAGGAAATTTCAAACACAGGGTCCGTATTGCTTCAACAATCGTAATCTTAAATTCATCGGTAATATCTGCCATGAAGCCAGATATCTGCTTCATTAATCGGTCGACGCTGCCTTCGTTGCCCGTTTTAAGAAGGGTTGTGATGGCGAATGTGGCGATCGAGCGATTCGAATTCGAGATCAGAGTTTCGATGTCAGGATTGCAGCTCTGGACGGCTTGTGGTTTAAAAGAGGCAACATTGTGTAGTATCCGTATCGCAGCGAACTTCGTAACAGCGCGAGGAGAGGTAAGGAAAAGTTGAAGTGTATGTGTAGCCTGGGTCATCTCAGCATCAGTGACGTCTCGCAGGTTGCAGATAGCTTTTGCAGCTTCGAAGTTGACCATCTCGGCCTTATGTCGAAGCCAACCATCAAGAAGCTGTAGCATAGGTTTTCGCAAGCTTGCATCGTCCTCGATGAGCTTCGCTGCCAATCTGACCAACATAATTATACCCGCGGGACTCTTTACGACGCCAGGGGAGCCAAGTTGCTGCACCATCTTGACCAGTGCCATTCGGTCGTGCGACCTCATCTGATACAGAAGACCGATAGCGTGATATTGGTTCATGAAGTGGGTACTCGGTTGCAATGCATGCTGGCTTCCTGAGGTCGAGAAGCTGAGAGAGAAGCCGCTAGAGGACTTAGACGAGGATGCTGCTTCTTGCGTCTCGCTCTGCCATCGCTTGACAACATCTCGAGCTATCGGAAGGAGGTGGTAAGAAGAGACGAGGGCAGCGGAGGAGACAGAAGGATTCTTGTCGACGATTCCGGTCTTGATTGGCCTCTCAATGGCCTGCACAGTAGTTGCCTGCCTAAAGTCAGCATCTACTCCAGTATATTATATGTGTAGCCCTACGTCTATTATCCTGCATAACGCTCGGATCGCATTGGCCTTGTATAGAACATCGCTGCCCACGCCCGTATCTTTCATAATACTCTGCGTCATCATGATCACATCCGATGCAGAATTCGCCAGCTCTTTGAATATCAGGTACATCATCTGGCGGAGGGATGGATCCTTGTTCTGGAATAGCTTCGAGATACCGAAGAATAGATCGGTAGCTTCGTTGGGTGGAAAGCTCTCCCCTGTAAAGAGGAGGAGAGCAATCTTGGTAAGGAGTATTCGACATTTTCGAGGAGAGATGGGGGAGTAGTTGAACAAGCGGGCTGGAGATATTCGTCAGTCTTTGGTGGGTTTGACAGGCTTGTAGGCTCTACCTTCTTGAAAGACGGCGGTCCTGTCCACCTTCACTATTGCCTGATCGGCATCCTCATCCTTCTTGCTGTAGCTCATGGTGTGTAGCGAGCCAGATTCGAGGCTATGCCGCTTGAATAGCTAACCCACAATCTTTCGTTCGAGCTGGTGACAGGCTGCTCAGGGGAGACTGGCTCATAGCATCTTCATTCCAGGGGCAATCGTGTCGTCTACTGTTCGCAATTGCTGTTGCCTTGGCTTTCCCATAGGGTGAACGAGTGTTTTTCAATTGTCTGTCCAGATGTGAAGTTGGGAGCTCTGCGCGCCAGATCTCCTGTGGTCGTTTTAGTGGGCTGACCACGTTGCCCAATCAGATCCCCGCAAATTTTTCTTATAGGCAACACAAATTCTGCAAATAATCTTTCACCACGCCCATGCCTCTACGAACATCAGGCAAACATGGACGCCTCAGTCAACGTCCCGGTGGATGATCCCAACGCAGATACTGAATGGTATAATACCAAAGAGCCTATGTACAGTAGCAATTGCTAACACAGACTTTCCAGGAACGACATCCTCCGCAAGCATGGCGTTATACCCGAAAAACCTCCATCTCCTACACCTATTATCCAGGAAGCGATCCAGAAGGCCCGCGAGCAAGCCTATGAGAACAGGCTTGAAGATAAAGATCTCGACCAATTGAAAGAGCTAGAGGATGAAGAAGACGAGGCGTTCCTAGAGAAATATCGGTAGGTCATACTCCATCATTGGGAAAGACTCCAAACCTAATACGGAATTAAATAGCAATCAGCGTATAGCAGAGTTATCTACAATAGCTACAGCCAGCGTATTCAACCAGGTCTACCCCATACAAAAGCCAGACTACTCCAAGGACGTGACAGAGGCCTCCAGCAAAGCCTTCGTCCTAGTGCATCTGACCTCCTCCCTCGGAACCAATATTGAGTCTCGGCTGCTGATTGAGCTATGGCGAGAAATGGCAAGAAAGTTCGGGGACATCAAGTTCTGCGAGATCAGGGCGGACATGTGCATCGAAGGCTATCCAGAACGCAACACGCCCACTATCCTGGTATACCGCGATGGGGACATCAAGAAGCAGGTTGTGACCTTGAGAGAGCTGGGCGGAGAACAGATATCTATCAGAGGTAGGCGGAATTGTGGCTGAAGCGCTGCTAAGTCAATTTCTTGTGGCTCAACCACTGACTGGACTTAGATCTGCAGGGCCTTCTTGTCGACGTCGGCGCTTTGAAGCCTAATGACCACCGCGTAGTCAGCTCGGCGAAGACCGATGGAGAGGAACCATATAGCAGCATTCGCTCTGGTAAGCTTCCGCCACAGCCGCCGACGATGATGACGATGAATGGGATTGAAGAGTCCTCTACGAGCAGACTCCACTCTTGATGTCGACAAGTCAAAATCAGAAACCCGTTTATGGGAGCATGCCCACGTTTCCCATTTCCGCTCCAACCACGAGGATCAAACCCCAGGAGGGCACATCTGTGGGGACGCAAATGGTACCTCTGGAAACCTGTCAAGCTTCGAGCCAAGAGGTGGTGAATTAGAACCTTCATGCAGGATGTGTAGATCATCCTATCAGGACATCGCGATTGCGACTAATACGAAGCGCATCTCTTGCTAAAATGATTAGTGAGCCGAGAGCGTGGACACTTCAAGAAGCTTCAGACCTAGCTTTGAGAAGGATGATTATCTAGTGGATGTTCTGATCAAGTTTGACCAGGGTTTTCGACCTCGGCTGCCTGGGCCCTCAAAACCAATTTGCTAATGTTTGATTCATGGAGCTTGATGAATACTACCCTGACAGCCTGGGCAAGTCAGAAACGGGCAGTTCATCGATGTATCCGGCCAATGATCAAAGTTCGATACATTGCCGTTCTCCATTCTGCAGTGGTCGTTCTCACCCGCTCCTCCACATGTCTGTTGTTGTGATTCGCTTCCCGATGGCTGGCCTTGACCGCCTCTGTGACCGCTCGTGCGCTTAAGGTTGTTCCAGCTTTGCAGTCCCCAATCAGATCTTGCATATGCACGAAGAGACGTTGAGATTCGCTTACTTACGTGCATGGCCGCAGAACGTGGCATGTTCGAGACCAGATACCCGTCGGCTACATCGTTTATCATCATCCAAGTACTACGCAAATAGCTCAGTTAGTCCGTTGCATAGAGGCTTCCATAACTCGGTCATAGGTCTCGGGGTCTCATAAGACTGCTGGCCCCCCAAGAGGAGGTTACATTTGTACGCACATACAAGGGTCAAGCTTAACCTTTTCTCTTTGAGACTGTCAACATCTCAAATAGTAGACGAAGTTTCACAGACAAACAAGAGGCGAATCAATAAGGCTACCGTTGGATTTACGCCGCAGCTGAAGACTGTACTGGCTATCTCCATCAATTTACCCCTCTAGCCTGTTCTAGGCGAACTTAAGCTGCCTCACCACAGACTACGTTTTTTACCTTTTTCCGGAAAATCGTTTCATCATGGACTACGCATATTTCGCTCCTCCAGTCCAACCGTATCCGTTCTTTAACTGCCAGGTAAACCAGAGCACCTATTTACCCCGCAGGAAGATCCTCAAAATGATCCTCTCGTAAGCGCCAACGCGGACTTTCCAACTCCTACGCGCTGGATTTATTCTCATGCTTGTGTCTTGTAGGACGCCTTCAATGACCCGAATGCCTTCCAGTACTTCGATCAGACAGCCTTCAACGCAAATCCCATAACCGCTCCCCCGCAATCGCCCCCACATTCATTACACAGACCTTCCATCTCACATGTTTTACCGTATGATAGCTCAGGCTCGATATCACAAGACGTTATCGGAGATGCCGACTACGAGCAGAATCCAGGCCGTGGAGGCAGCAGTGATGACGACAAGGACAACCTGACACCTGCGCAAAGCAGGCGGAAGGCCCAGAACAGAGCAGCGTATGTTGTCACGTTCCCATGCCATTAGCTCTTTCGAGGCCATCCGTTGACACGATTTCCCAGACAACGAGCCTTCCGAGAGCGAAAAGAACGCCATGTCAAAGACCTCGAGCTCAAGCTCAAATCCATGGAAGCCCACTCCACAGACCTAGTGTCCGACAACGAACGCTTAAAGCGCGAACTCGACAGAGTTGCTACCCAGAACGAGATTCTCCGAGCCACAACCACACCCATGAGGCTATCGAACCAAGAGCACGTCTAGACTACACATGCAGAGGCTGCATCACATAGCCCCGAGGCAGGCATGACCGCTGGGCCTATGATCTACTCCCCTTCTACATTCAATGCTGCTTTTGCGGATCATCAAGTAGCTGGCCCGGAGGAACCGATCTCGCATCGCATAGCTATATCTGCTACGACTGGGGAGAGGCTACTAGCTACAGGGTCGGCGTGGGAGTTGATACAGAGTCATGAGCTGTACAGGTTAGGGAAGGTGGATCTGGGGGAAGTGTGTGATCGGTTAAGGGAGAAGGTACTATATGATAGTGTTAGGCCTACTTTTACAGAGTTAGAGGTTATCAGGGCGATTAAGGATAGTGTCCGAGTTAATTTAAGCTTTATATTTTACCTTTAGTATTAGAGGAGATATTAATATTTTAGATAATTATATTACTATCTATACTAAACTAGTATATTATTTTATAATTATACGTATCTCGTCTACTTTAATCGTTAATCTTCTTTTATTTTAATTTTATTTAATTTACTATAGCTTACCTTTTAAGTCGTTTAAAAGGGTTTACCTACCTCTAGGACACACCTACTAATAGGACAGTCGTAGGGCTGAAGCCCAGCGACCCCGAGGGTGCACCCTAGAGCTCATTTTCCAAGCCCTAAGCCGGCATGTTCTGGGGAGGACTCCTGTGACCTAAGCAACCAATCTCTGGGGTTATCTCTAGGTATCTTATGGGCCTCAGCTCTACGACAACGAGTTTGCGAGGTGGCCCGCACGGTTATCCCATTGGTAGGTGTGTCCCAGAGGTAGGTGAACACTTCCAGAACCGACTCACAAAAGTCTTCACACAACCCTCAACCGGAATTTCACCTAAGATCTCTCACTTTTGACTCACCTGATCTTGTAAATCTCCCATCCCAGAATTCCAACTGTGACATATCTGTGTGACTCTTCAAAAAGGTTCCAACTGAACCTTTCCCTCTACTCTATAAAAGGCACCCTTCAAGCTCCAACTAATCTCACCTCACCACCACCCGAGACTTCCAAGCTTCCAATTCCACCACCATCCAAGGTTTTGTTCAAGAGAACCTCTTCCCCGCTCAACATGTCACAGTCAGAGTCACCCTCAGTGACAGTCAGACCGAAGGAAGGGGAGACCCCGACCACAGAGGGCTCAGGACCCAGCAAGAATGCTTTGAAGAAAGCCCAGAAGGAGAAAGAGAAGGCCGACAAGGCTGAAAAAAGAATGCAGCAGGAGCAGGCGGAGAGGGAGGAGCGCGAAAAGGCCGCTGAGGCAAATGACACATCCAAGCATCTCTACGGACCACTGCCAGCGAATCCCCCGCCCCCACCTGGCCAGTTCCTAGCAAGTCTACAACAAGTGGAGGAAGTGGCGGAAAGCTCACGGATAACACTCGTTGCCACTGTCCAGTCCGCAAGGAAGCAAGGTGGAACTCTGGCCTTCCTTGTCCTCGGCAAGTACAAACAGACCATCCAAGCTGTTGTAACAGCCGGCGGTGAGCAGGGGATCTCGAAACAGATGGTCAAGTGGTGTCAGGCCATCAATACTGAGTCTATCATACGAATTACAGCACAAGTCAGAACGCCTGCGGTGGAGATCCAGTCCGAATCCATCACCTTGAAGCGGTATGAGCTACATGTAGAGGAGATCTTTATGGTGGATGAAGCTCCAGAGCAGTTACCCATACAAGTCAAGAACTGTAACCAGCCTCCACCGACGGAAGAGGAGGGTGAGGAGGCCGAAGGGCCCAAATTTGGAGGAAAGGAAAAAGAGAAGGATAACATCAACGTCAGCCTCAAAGCCCGACTAAACAACCGCGTCCTTGCTCTACGTGCCCCATCAGCACAAGCTATCATGCAAATACAAGGTGCGGTGGTCATGCTTTTCCAGGAATTCATGGCCAACAACAACTTCACTCCGATTCAACCGTCCTACATCGCTGGTGCCGCAACCGAAGGAGGTGCTGGTGTCTTTGAGATAACGTACTTCCAAACCAAGGCATACTTGACGCAAAGCCCACAATTTTTCAAGCAAATGGCCATTGCGGGTGGCCTAGGGAGGGTATCTCTAGTGGGGCCGGTATTCAGGGCGGAGAATTCGAATACGAAGAGGCATTTGTGTGAGGTATGTCCATTCTACTAGTAGCAATAGCTCCCACGTTCACAGCTGACCCTCTTTGTAGTTCACGGGTCTCGATTTCGAGATGGAGATTGAGAAACACTACCATGAAGTGCTGTCGCTCGGCGAGGAGTTGATACACTTCATCATCCACGCCTTACAGAACCGGCCCAAGTATCAGGACTTGGTTAACATCATCAAAAAGGCGGGCTACACGGAGGCGGGCGACTTCAAGCTTCCGCCAAACGGTAAAGCAGTGTGCATCACATTCGCAGAAGCAAAGAAGCTTCTGAAGGATTCGGGGTACCCGGTTGGGGAAGACCCCCACGAGGACATCAACACCACGGAGGAGAAGGCACTTGGTGCCATCATGCTAGAGAAGTACAATACCGACTTCTACTCAGTCGACAAGTACCCGCGTTCACTACGCCCATTCTACACAAAGCCCTGCCCGGAGAACCCTGAGCTGACAAACTCTTACGACTTCTTCATGCGTGGTCAGGAGATCATGTCCGGCGCCCAGCGCATAAACAACTACAAGGAGCTTTGCGAGAACATGTCGAAGATGGGGCTTGACCCATTAAGCGAAGGCTTCAGCCACTACACGGAGAGCTTCAAGTACGGATGCATGCCACATGGTGGTGGTGGGTTCGGTCTGAACCGAATCGTGCAGTACTTCTTGGGTCTGAACAACGTAAGGGAGGCTACAATGTTCCCGCGTGACCCTGGAAGGCTGGCACCCTAAGTTGGGCTGACGAAAGGAAAAGGGGGAGGAGGAAGGAGTGTGATGATTATGACTGGCCTAGCAGCGATACCCAAATAAACTTTAGCATCGCAGTGATGATCTGAGAGACAGACAGACAGATAGACAAACAAGCAAACAAACAAAAATATCTTGCGCGAAAGGGAAGCCGCGACACAGGTATCCTACCGAATTTATCACCGAACTGTGGATCAACTTGAGCACCGATAAGTAGAATTTCTGCTTTACTACGTTTGTATAGCACGCTTTTCAGGCATATTACCAAATCTATCATGCAATTGTGATTCAACTTGAGCACCGATAAGTAGATTTTCTGCTCTACTGCTACGCTTTTCAGGCTCTATAGTCGTTGAAGCTGCCACACGTTAAGAAAACGTGATTATTATCGTGAAACATTATACATGCTGTTCCATGCAGTGCAATACTCTTCACCTTCCGATGTCGCCACCCATGTAGCAGCCAGCCTACCCAACGCCTTGCTGAGTTGCTCATGAAGCCATGGTAACGTAACTCGCATAGTTCTCAATCGCCTGTTCATGCCACATCTCTCGTCCAAACTCCACCAATGCCTATACTTGAAGATGTCTCAACCAGGGGACGAAGCTATCAAGCCCACGCTTCAGACATTAGCATTAGGCTTGATGCAAGTAAAGATATTCACATTCCCATGGCCAAGACTGCCTGTAGCAAGCATCATTCTATGTGGATGGAAAGCGGTGCATGCGATCGGGCTTGCTTTCGCGGAGATAAGAGATGGGGTATAGGGGTGGAGAGTGTTGATGGGGGCGCCGTTGACGTTGAAGATGGTCAGGTTGTTGTGGTCTGTGCCGCTGTTCGTGGGAGACGAGTCAGCAACAGGTTTAGAGAAGAGAAGGCGAGGCTAGGTAAGTGAACGAGAAAAGGCAAACTTACGTAGCAAAAACCGGCGCATGCTCATGTACACTCAATGTCCTCAACGTATCCGCCGTAGCAGTGATCTCCCTGATTGGATCTTCCTTTCTGATATCCCAGAGCTTGACCTCTCCATTCCTGCTTCCTGACACTAGTTCTCTAAAGCCACCCCGTTGCATATGCACGTTTGTAATCCATTGCTTGTGCTTTCGCCACATCTTGACCATAGCGGTCTGGGGCTTTTCGCGCGTATCGAAGATTCGGATGGCACCATCGCCATAGCCGGCGCAGAAGATATTGCCGGCGACTTGATCAGAGGTCAGAGATGTGATACAGGAGCCGGAGCGAGCAGGGATATCCTAATAGACTTGTTAGCGGGTGCGGTGGTGGGTAAGCAGGTTGGGAGTACGTTTGTGCAGATCTCAGTAGCTGCGTTCCACACTCGAATGACCTTGACATCTCCAGCTACGAGGAGTTTGCCTTGCCCTTGTTGCCAGTCTAGGACTAGGCCTGCGTTCTTTGTGCTAGGGACCAGGTCCGTGAGTGCGCGGAAGGCAGTGACGAGCTCAACGTTCTTCTCCGATTCGTAGTTCCGGAATATCTTGATTACACCGTCTGAGGAGCCGGTCATCAATAATGCCTGATCATCTTCGTTAATGAAGCGAGCTTCATTGATACGAGTGCTTTTAGGGTTATTATTCGAGAATCGATTCAGTCGATGGCTGTTCTGCCAGTTGAAGATACTATGGTAGGGTCAACATCGATATCCGCTCAAAGAATCTGGCGCATAACGCACCATAGACCATCACGATCGTCTGCTATAGCGAGATGGTCCTCGAATTGATGGAAGCACATTCTTGCTGGCTGACTACTATTGTTAAAGAATGCTGTAGGCGCATCCCAAGGGCTGCTGCCTGCAACGCCTTTCAATGGCTGGGTATCTGCCAATGTCTTCTCATTGCGAACCCGTCTCCACAAACGAGCATTATACTCATCGCTACCCGGCTCATCCGGTTCCGCAGGCTTCATTTGAGGTTCTCGGAAGTACTTCGCGCTGGTCAGTAATAGTAAGGCGTTGGGAAATTAACATTATACATACTTCAATAGCCCATTCGAAGAACACGCTCTTAAGCGGTAACACTGCCGATTCATTGCTAGTAGGCTTCCTGTATCGATTAGGCAAAGGAACCTTGGCTTTCTGATACTTTGTAGTCGTTACGGAGTGGTCATTCTGATTAGGTGGAGTACTCCATTCGGCGGGGATACCCATGCGTTGGGGCCCTGACAATTTCTTCTGTTCTGCAGTCTGCTGGGCAGTGGGAGGAGCAGCTGGCTGACTATCTGGTGTGGCGGAGCCGCTCAAACCAAGATATTTCAATGCAGCCGCCACACTCGCATTACGTCTGAGCCCAGTTGAAAGATATCCTTCATGCTTTGGGTGGCCATGAGAGCCCACAGGAGCTGGAGCTTGAGCTATGCGGCTACTCGGTGCTGCCGACGGTTGACGAGATCCGCCAGCCGATGGCCGCGTAAGGCTCAGGATGTTGTCAATGATCTGCTGGGTGTGGGTTGCGAGTGGTGATGCCAACAAGGCTTCGTGGATGCAATCAACAATGGTGGTGGCCGCCTGAGACACTTCTGGGTGCGCATCGACTGACATAACGAGAATGTGCAGCCACAGCGAGCCTTGGACGCTCTCTTTTGAAATCTTTGAATCATGGTGTACCCCATTCGTAAGTGCGTTGCTCGCCGAATGCATAAGATTATCCCGTTCCTCAATTAATGTCTCATACGCTGCGACCAGGAATTTGTTCTGGTATCTCTTGACGAATGCCGAAAGGAAGACTAGCAGCTCCTTTCTTACCATTGTATTGCCATCCATGGTCATCGTCATCAAAGCGCAAGCAATGTTTTCTTCGTGTGAGGCCACCTGCTGTGTGAGATCGGGTATGCCAAGAAAATTGGTCAACGCATGTACAGCTGCTGCTCTGACTTCTGGGACCGGATCGATGGTGAGCGCACAGAGATGATGATGTGCGAAACAACGAATACCACTCCATTTGGCGTCGACATTGTTACGCCAGAGCATGCTTATACAGAGACAAGACCATTGACGGAGCAAAGGGTTCTCAGGATCTTGTAGATTGTTTATGCACGCATCGAAGAGCTCCTGTGATATGCAAACGTTCTGGCCTTGTTTATAGTCCTTACAAAACCCTGCTGTGACCATCGCAGCCATTGCTTTGTGTTCACTGGCATTGGCGACAAAAATCGGAGAATTGCTGACCAGGGTGTGTGTAAAATATTGATAGCCGTTGTCTTTCAGCAGATCCGCCTGGACAGTCTCCAGATCCACTGCAATTATACGCGCCCATATAAAAATCAGGATAGGCCTGAGCTCCATGGCAGGCGACTGGAGGAGCTTGACAACATAAGGGAAAATGCCAATTGTGAGTGCCATAGAGACTGCCCAAGGCCCGAGGTCCAGAAATCTGCTGAGGAGTACCAAAGCTTTCAGTCGGTGAATCTGGCTGAGAAGTACTTGTAGCACGATGGGTAACTGAGTCGGCGCTTGTTGGTGAGGAGCCCCTTGTTCGATGTATACCTCAAAAGCTACTAATTGCTCTGTAAAGAAAGATGAGTGCTGATATTGATAGGGAGGACCATCTTCTTCGGCAGCTATCATCTGCGGCAGTTGTGACAGAACCATCTCGATCGCCAGGTCCCACGATTCCCATAAAGGATGATCGTGTGTCAGTGGGATTTCTGGCGAAGCTATCGGGTGGCAGCCATAATGTCTCATGATTCTCTGGGCGACAAGAAAGTTTCGATAAAGGGCAGCTATCATGAGGTCTTGACGGAATAGGGTTTTGAATAGAGCTGGCGGTAGTATATTCCACGCTATCGTATCAGTAATTGCGGTCAAAATCCAGTTGAGTTCACCCATTGGGCTTCTTCGCTCCGATGTACGTCCTGGTGTTTTCAATACATCTTGTAAAGAAACGTTCGAGGGTAATGGATTCTCCAGGATATGGAATTTCATGGACATGAAGATGGGCGAAGTCAAACATGCCGTGAACAAATCTGCGGGTAGGTTGGGATTCGTGGGTAGCATCTCTTTCGCTCCACATGCAGCTAGCTGAACGTTGTTGGTATATACAGGCACCTGTACATTGGGATCTCGTTGTTTAGCTTCAGCATTTTCTGCTTCATGCTTTTCAATGAAGCGATCGAAATTGGCGACGATGTTGCCAGCGTGAGAAACATCGTATACATAGACGCTGGGGCCTCCAAGCCAAGACTGTAGATCATACATTGAAACGGGGATATACTGGGTGTAGTCTCTGTTGAAGACCCAGAATTCGCCTGAAGGAGTAGGCAAAGGCACTCCGTGGCCGTTGTAGTGGAACAGTACTCGCTCGTCTTTTGCATTTCGCCGAAGCGATGTGCAGAACTTGCGGGTTTCTTCAACGGAAGGATCGAGGTACTGCTTGTATCTAGTCTTCATGGACAGTGTTTCGTATTGATCTTGTAACTTCTTGCCTATGGTTTCCATTAGCTTGGTCGTTGATGTGTTCCAAGTGGCAGGGTCCGTCCAACATTCCGTAGTAGCCGTGGGATTCGTCTTCACGATATCTGGTGGATCGACACCAATGTTGAGACATAGTACAAGAGCTCCTGAGACCGTTTTTTGCTTGTCCTTTTCCCGCCATTTCTCTGGTGGTGCGACGAAAGGCTCGTCTTTGGGCTTTCCTCCGCTCTCATGCCGCTTGTCGGTAAAGTACATGTAGAAAGTCTACGAGGTCTCAGTCAGTAACAAAAACAGCCAGTAATTGAGACTTGCTGGGACCCGTACCGAGCTCAGTAGACCCAGAAATTCGCTTGAATTGTATTGATCTTCCCACCCATGCCTGAGTTCTCCTGCTTCTTCAACGGCAGCTGGCTGTACATTGGGGGCCTGACGCTCAATATCGGAGTCAGTCCTGCTTCTTGATACCTGTGGTCTCGACCGTTGAGCCAAGGGCTGCTCTTCGGTTTGAGCTCGAGCGAGCCCTACTAAATCCGACGAGACACCATATAAGGCTGGCTTGGATTGATCCGCCATGCCATATCGATAGCTTCCTGTATCTTGACCGTTTGCAAGGGCTGCACGCTGCCCACCAGTAGAGACACTGGTAACATGCCCTCGTGATAACCCCGCAGAAGGCTGTAGACTTCGGCTAGAGGGAGGGTTCGCAAAATCGGCTTGGGCAGTGCCTGGTTGAAGTACTGTAGAGGAGCCTAGCGATGAGGAAGCTACAAGAGCCATTCTTGGTCTTGAAAAGCAAAGTAGGCCGTGGTCTGTACCTAAGCCTCACTATATAGAGCTCACTCACCTAGGGAAGCTTCACTGGGGCTCACTGCGTACTGGAAAGCACCGACATCTTTCAGGTAAACCTAAATCTGAGGACAAGGCAACCAAGAACCCATTTGCTCAACCTTGTCCGGTAAGGTGATACAAATTCGGCGTTGGTATACTGCATTTGTTTGTCTAGCCAAGGGTGCCATGCGATGAGGCCCTGCGGCTATTTCCGTATTTAGCTGCATTGAGATCCATACGCTTCGCTAGGTGCTTTGTCAGTTGTCGACTTTCTCTAACTACGTGTTCCTACGCGAAGAGTCCGTATGTACAGGTTACTCCAAGTATCAAAATGATATGTCAATACATCATACATTAGTCAAGATAATGATGACCCAATCGGACCGGTTCAATAGCTCTTCCCCGTTACCAAACTACCCTGCGATCGAATCACTCTTCACGTATCGACCCATAAGAACCTCCTTCCCCGATATATTACCTACCTAGACGTCCGAAACCGCAATCGAGCGTACTTTGAAGGTCTTGAGTCTCTGGTCTTGGACGAATAGTGCTTATATTCAGGACAAACATTCAAATCTTATGCCCAAGCATCTTAATTCAACGACTGCTCTTAGAGCTTGCGAGTATTAGAACCTGCCGACATGGCGAGCTAAGTATGAATGAGATAAGAGACAGTCCTAAGTCGATATGGTGTCAACCATCCGACTTTACAGCTACTGTTGTATACGCATGCTTTACCGTCCTGCGCGCTGGTGATGGAATCCACGACTACCAAAGCATGCTTACATGCGGGGAAGACAAGCAGCGCAAGGGTAAGCGTGTAAAGCCGCCAGTGGTCTAGACTACAAACATGGCCCAAAAGCTGCCCCGCTCGTTATCTACGTCATCGTTACCAGTGCCCCTTGGATCTGGAGATGGTGTTAGGTCTGCTGAGAGACCAGGGCAGTCAGGTGTGGCGGCCATCTTGGGGGCGGGGGGGGGGGGGGGGGGGGGGGGGGGGCCGGGGGGCAATGGGGATGTTGCAAGGATTTAGAGCAAAAGACATCTTGGCTCATCTCTCCAACGACAGGGGATTGGCAATCCATTGAAAAAGGGGGTCCATGACTCTGCAAATCATTTGAAGGGGAAACAATAAGTGTACGAGTACATCATGTTTTCTTTCAAAAGGACCTGAAACGACAAATACGAGGGCTGAGAATGCACTTGAAGAGACCACACACGTAGAGTGAAGTGAAGAAGAAGAGCAGACTAAAAACATATTCTCCGTATATACTCCGTACGTTGGAAAAGTGTCGGAGCATAATTGAGATGCGACGACGCTAAATCGCACCAGATGGAACCTGGGAATCCCTGATTCTATTCGTAGACAGTCAGCACGGCTAAATTTGAGACACACCAAGAAATACACGCCCCACCTCAGCCTCCTGATAAAGTGCAGAGCGGTCGACCGCGCTCCTCATCCCCGGGGAATAATCAGAAATCGTAGCAGGTAGTATCTTCAACAGCCGAAGCAAAGTAGTCGTCATCAGATTCCCACAATAGTTCAAGTGTGTACGAGTAGCCTCTACAAAGCAAGTTCTCAAGAAAAATAGATCTTGGCGGGAAACGGCGCTAAGTCCAGGAACACTATTTTCTGTGATAGCCGACCCAGCCTCGACCTGTATTCCCTTATCACCAGCATCCTTGAAGACCGCATTACCGGTAATTGCACTGGATGTCGCATTCTTTCCTTGACCTCCTCCAAATATCCTACATCGATGTTGCGCAACAAGAGCTGAGCTCGCGGACATTGTGCAGCCGGTGTCGCCTCCGCTCCTGAATTGCCCCTGCTCGACTGAGAACCAACAATCAGCGTCGCAATTGAACGCCAGCTTGAGCGTCGCATTGCACCTCTTTGAAGTTTTAGGGTCCCGCGATACAGCTTTCGCAAGCTACTCGTTGTCGCTTTTGTATTGGTACAACATCTGCATCAAAGCGGCGCAACCATGTCATTCCTTTTTGGCAAGAAGAGTAAAGAGGGCAAAGGACAGAACGTACCACCCCAAAGGCCGACGGATGCGCCGAGCGCGGCAGGTTCTGGTACTTCAATACCAACAGTCAATGGTGGAAGAGCGAGGGAGCGAGGTGCTGGAGTAATATCTCCACCGCCTGGGCAGAGCAGTGTCAATACTTCGGTCAACTCGATCGATGATGCGAATGTACCAGGTCCAGAGCATGTTCAGGGCCAACGTGGACGAGTGGACCCCGATTTATCGGTACGTGTTAATTAAGTTGTGCATGTTAGGCTACATCTGGCTTTGTGCCACGCCTGAGCTAAAAGTCTCCTTGAGTCCTGGTCAAAAGCATCTACAAATGCTAACACTCTTGCCAATGCAGCATGCTCCACGACCCGCACCCAGTGGACCTCCTCCCGGCGTTAATCCTGCTGCGCTTTACCCATGGTCCCAACGACGACTAACCTTCACATCCTCGCAACCAAATCCATTCCCTCGGTATGGCGCAGCAGTCAATGCCGTTTCGTCAAAAGAGGGAGATGTATACTTGATGGGAGGACTTGTCAATGGATCTACTGTGAAGGGTGATCTCTGGATGATTGAGGCTGGAGGAAGTAATTTGGCGTGCTACCCTGTTGGAACGACTTTCGAAGGCCCAGGTCCCCGTGTTGGTCATGCAAGCTTGCTGGTCGGTAACGCGTTCATTGTCTTTGGGGGAGACACCAAATTAGATGAGCGGGATAAGCTCGACGATACTCTGTATCTCCTGAATACATGTAAGTACTTGCTCGGGACTCCTTTAGAGTCCATCTAACAGATGTAGCAACGCGCCATTGGTCAAGGTCCATGCCACCAGGACCACGACCCGCGGGACGATACGGTCATACCCTAAATATCCTCGGGTCAAAGATATTTGTCTTTGGTGGTCAGGTCGAGGGCCACTTCTTCAATGATCTGCTGGCTTTTGATCTCAACGCTTTACAAAACCAAAACAGCAGATGGGAACTGCTCATCCAAAACAGCAATGAAGGAGGCCCACCAGAAGGTCATGTGCCGCCAGCGAGAACAAACCACACAATCGTAACTTGGAACGACAAACTATATCTGTAAGTACATCCAAAATCTGGAAATACGGACGGCGATCTGATATGACAACAGCTTCGGTGGGACTAACGGCACTCAATGGTTCAATGATGTCTGGTCTTACGATCCAAAACACGTTGCTTGGACTCAACTCGACTGCATTGGATACATCCCCGCCCCACGAGAAGGACACTCTGCTGCCTTAGTCGGCGATGTAATGTACATATTCGGAGGTCGTACCGAAGAAGGAACAGATTTGGGCGACTTGGCAGCTTTCCGGATCACTTCTCGACGTTGGTACACATTTCAAAACATGGGTCCCTCACCCTCGCCCCGATCAGGCCACAGCATGACTGCCTTCGGCAAGCAAATTGTCGTTCTTGCTGGAGAACCCAGCTCAGCGCCCAGAGACGCCGGTGAATTGAGCTTGGTCTACGTTTTGAATACAGACAAGATCCGATACCCAAACGACCAGCAGATCCAGCAGACACCATCGGGAGAACGTGTACCGGGAAATCGCAGACCGAGTCAAGAAAGAGGAATGACACCCCAGAATAGGATGATTAATGCCCCGAATGGTGCTCCAGACGGTCTCAGCAGGAAGTTCAGTGGCTCGCGCGAGAGCATGGCTGGACCAATGAGTGGACCAACCCGTGGACCCGGACCAGGTCCTGCCATATCTGGACCCGGGCCTGGATCTGGACCTGGAGGGCGCGGCCAAGACATGAGTATGGGCAATGGTCCCTCTCCGCCGGGGGCAGGGTCCAGGCTTCCTCGGGCTTCAATGGCGCAAGCACCATCCGGACCGCCTCCGCAGCAGCAGGCACCAAGACCCAACGGAGTTATGCCACCAGTAAATGGGCAAATGAACGGTCCCAGAAGTAGAACGCCCACTGGCAGAGACGCTCGTGGTTACGGGTCCCCCATAGACACTGGTCAAGGGGAATCCTTTGAGAAAGAAAATGTGACACCTCCGATAGTGTCGCCAATAGAAGCAGGTCCTAGACAAGGGCTTGGTGCTCAATCTATGAGTCCTGTAGTCAACGGACGTCGCACACCCACACAGCAAACCATTCAGCAACCTGTCCAACGGCCCATTCAGCAACCTCAAAGATTTGCGAACCAGTCCATAGACGATGACGAACCACAAAGGTATGACCCAGCGGGTGCACGGTCACGGTCTCGTCAACCTGCGCAAGAAGCTCCTTTAGATGAGATCGATCAATTCCCTACAGCTGGATCACAACAGCAGCGACAGTACAACACCCAATACGGTGCGGTCAATGACCCCTCGATAAGGAACAACAAAGCACAAACGGATGAGAACTCGGTTCCAAAACAGCAGCTTGAACAGCTTCAAAACCAGCACCAAGGTCTTCAGAATCAGCTCGAGGGTCTCAGAGATCAGCATGAGGGTCTTCAAAGCGAGCAGCAAGGTCTGAGACAAGAGCTTGATGCCGCAAAAAGTCGCAATGCCTGGTATGCCTCTGAGCTAGCACTCGCTCGAAAGGCTGGATACCAGCCGAGCTCTTCTCAAAGTTCAACACTTGATGATCATGCTGCTCAATCATTCGGCGACGATGACAAGCCGCTGATAGAAGCTTTGATTGCTATGCGAGCTCAGCTTGCCGAAGTCCAGGACTCGGTCAGCGCCCGTGAGAATGCTGCAGCACAAGAGGTGGCCGAAGTAGAGGCACAGCGAGACACTGCCGTCCGCGAAGCAGCGTACGCCAAGGCCAAGCTCGCAGCCCAAGGTGGAAGTCGCATCGGAACACCACAATCAGAAGCAATGACTAGAGAGCTCAGCGACAATGACCGTTCGAGTGACATTGGTCGGAAACTCGCTGCATCATTGGCAACCCAGCAAGAGCTTCGTGTTACCATCGCCTCTATGAGTAGTGAGATTCAGAATGAGAGGCGCACACGTGAATTGGCTGAAGGTACTGCAGATGCAGCTCAAAAGCGGGCGGCAGAATTTGATCAGTCTCGGAATCCTGGAGAAGTTGAGAGCCTCCGAACGGAGCTGCATCAGGTTAGCAGGACTGCTCGCGAAGAATCAGCAGCGAAGTCTGAGGCACACGCCAGAGCACAACTACTTGAAGTTGACAAAGAGGACTTGGAGCGAAGACTTGGCGAAGCTTTGGAGAACGCCAAACAGCACAGCATCACATTTGCTTCGCTTCGAGAAGCTGTCACATCTTCCAGCGAAAAAGCATCCTTATTGGAAAGAAAGCTCGAGGAGGAAAGGAGGCAGAGAGAAATCCTGGATCAAAAACTTCTTCAGTTGCGGGCCGAACATGAGGAGCGGACGGCAGAGCTCGATGATACCACTCGCAAGCTTCGAGACGCTGAAGAGATGGCTAGTACGAACGCAGCCGAAGCCAAGACACATCGTCAAGCTGTTGCGGCTGGTCTCGATAAGCTTAGCAATCGAAGTATCAGCAGCCAAAATGATAGGCTCGAAGATGAGCGTATACCGATTCTGAAAGAGCAAGTCGAAAGTGCTCACGCATTGGTCAGGAGGAACCAAGCGGCTGCGGATGATGCCGCAGAGAGGCTTCGACGAGCAGAAGAGCGTATCGCAGGACTAGAGGCCTATCAGGAGCAGTCCAGCCGAGAAAGCCTGACCGTTCGCAAGCAGTTCCAAGAAGCTGTGAAAGAGTCGCAGGCACTCCAAGCCAGACACACTACTGTCCAACAACAGCTAGAAAATGAGCAGCGAAACGCTAGTGCATTGTCAGTGCAACATAACACACTCAAGGAGCTGCTAGACGAGCGAGGTATATCTGAGCATGGCAGGTCGAGAAATCTGGACAGCCCGAAATCTCGTTTCGACACGCCGGATAATTTGCGTGTGAGGGAGCTTGAGCAGAAGCTGGAAGCCTGCGAACAAGCCCACCAGGAGACCAAGTCCTCGATCGAGACCAGAGCATTGGAAGCCGACAAGACCTATCGCGAGAAGCTTGAGCTATTGGAGAATGACTACCAGTCGGCTGTGCATTACGTAAAGGGCACTGAGAAGATGCTCAAGCGGATGAAGGATGAGCTCACCAAGTACAAGAAGCAGAACGAGCGCCTGCAGAGCGACCTGGACACGGCCCAGCAGTCTCAGTCAAAAGGGTCCATGGAGCCAGAGGCCGCTGCGGGGTGGGACCAAGAGCGCCAAAATCTCCACCGTGAGATTGAAGAGATCCAGAGAAGTGTCAAGGGGTCTCACTCTCAACTCGAAGCCCAAATGGCGCAAGTCCAGTCAGAGCTTCGCACCGCCCAGAGTGAGCGCGACCAATACCGCCAGACCAACGAGCATGCCCAACAGCAACTCCAGCAAACAACGCAACAGGCCCGCTTTGAGCTTGACCAGCTCAAGAACGAGAATAGCATGCTTGAGACTCGCGCACTCGACGCCGAACAGAAGGTGACCCTGCTCCTGGATCAAGTTGGCACTTCAGTGGGCAACTACCGCCGCCAATCCCAACAAATGAATGGCCACTCTGGTGGGCACAACCGCAACATCAGCAACATCAGCGCCACATCCACCAACCCTCCCAATAGCACCTTCCGCGGCAACCACTCCCACACCAACAGCTCTGATCCATCCACCCTACCCACTAGCAGTGAGAGCAACAACCGAAATTCTCTCGCTCTCGATAGCCTAGCATCCGAGCTCGAAACACTCCGCTCCCACTGGGCTGATACGCACCGCAATTACCGTCTCAGTAATCAATTCGATTTCGAGCGCAGCACTCCTACTTCGGCAAGCGGGCCAGGAGGGATGAGCGATAGTCTTGCGAATTGGCGGAAGAGGCTCGATGCCGAAGAGGCGCAGAAGGGACACCATCCCACGTCCAGTACTGAAGAAGAGGATGAGATAGAGGGACTGAAGATTAGGCCGCATGAAAAAATGCCTGGAGGGTTGGGAGTAAGTAGTGATGAGGAACAAGAGGAAGAAGAGCACGGGGGCCACAGGGCGAGCACGAGCTATGTCATCTAATCCACCGAGTTCGGTGGAGAGGAAATGTTGATGTGACGATATGACACGCTAGGGCCTTGCGGGCCATCCCATTTTCATAATGTCCGATGCTGGCGTTAACAGGTTGGAAATGGTCTTATACTTTCTCTTTATTTATGGTGCAGTCATACATCGCAGACCATCAATGTCTCATATTTCTTCGAATTGCTTGCTTGCGAGGAAATGGCGGCCGGTTCGTTTTTGCTTCATATATTCTATGAGATGTGGCCTGTTAATGTATATCAAGCCCTCGAGGCCAGCGAATGGGCGTAGCTACTGAAAAGGACTAGTGAATTACATATATTCAACAAATTCTGCACTTATGTACGTTTCCTTCTCGTTTCATCGCTCTGTTTTCCTTGCACAACTCTTCTACCTTTTGCTTTCCTCAATGACACCGTACCTTGGAATTCGCCAGATCTCCGGCTCTCCACAAGGCTAATCCACACCACTTCGTACAGCAATTACGACTCTGGAGGAGCAGAGAGATGATGGGGAGAAGGGTATGCAACCATCTTCTTAATCGCAGAATCAAAGAACGCTCGAGCGAGCAACATGGCCGACAAAAGTGACCGAAGGGTGCTGAGTCTTGCAGCGGAAAGGGCTTCCTGAGCAGCGTTGAACGTGATCCATCGGTACCATTCCTCCACCAATGCACACTCCTCGCGTTCATCAGAGCAAGACGCATGACCATTTTGCAGGAGTAAGCCGGTCGTGCTTTGGCATTTAGCTGAGGCTGTTGGGCAAAACGGATGACACATTGTCGTGGGTTTTTAACCGTGCATTTATACGATCAGAATCCGTTCTCAGCTACCCAAGATTCCACTCTCGCACACCTCATGGAAGTCCTTTGCCCACCACAACCTATTTCTTCCTCCCATTCCTCCCACGTCCCGGCCTAGCTTCACAAATTCACCAACATGCAAACACGCCACACCAATCCTCTCCAACGTCTCTTCCAGCCCCCTCTGCTCCTCGCCGAGCGGTTTGTCTCGCACGCAAATTCCCACCTCGGCCTTGAGCAGACAAGCAAGATCTGTCGTTGAGTCGCCAACGAAGATAACCATGGGCTGTCTATCCACCCCTCCATCCACCCTCCCACTGTCCATGACCATAAAAGCGTCGACAAGCCCATCCATCACCTCAACCTTATCCCCAGCCGTCCAAATACCCCTACCATTACCCAAACACCTCTCCAACCGCCCACTCGCATCGCCCTTAATCTCGTTAGCTCTGATCTCCACATCCCCAGCATGAACATCCGCTCCTCCTTCCATTCTTTCGTATAGCGCCAGCACATGAAAAATGAAGCGCCTACTCCACGCCACGCTCACGATACCAACCTTACCCGTGCACTGGCTCGATTGGACTATTTCAACCAGTCTAGCCCAGCCATTTCGTAGGGTAATTGAGCGACTTTCAACAACGTCAGCGGCAGCGGTCTCGATATCGCCCGTCCCGACGTCTTTGAAGATACCGGAAGCTTCGACGCGTTCGATGCTGGATTTTTCGACGGAATGCAGGCTGTTGAGGTAGTGCAGCTCTTGAGCAACGGTTACTCGTTCTTGCTTTGCTGGGCGGTAGCTAGCATCATGGGCTTTGAAATCCTCCGCGTAGGCTTTTGAGAGGGCGGCGAGCTTGGGGCTGATGGTTGGGAGAGTGGCGATTGAGGCGATCAGAGGGAGGGTGGTGGTGGTGGTAAGGGTGCCATCCCAATCCAGGAGCAGAAGAAGCGGGCGTTGGGAATCTTTGGATGTCATAGAGAAGATTCCTTGAGTATCAAGCTTGGAAATTGGCTGTATTTTGAAGCAGGAAAGGTGCTTGAGAAGGGAGAAAGCTGCACGAATTGACATGAGTTTCGTAAGAGGATGAAGTCAAAAGCCATGCATAGAAAGGGCTTCTCGCCCAGAATTCGGCGACAAAGACAAAGATATCGCTCGAATATGCCTCTTGAGGATTTCTCACGCAACAATCGTGGAAGCTTGCGTCTTAAATGAGCGTCATCTTCACAATATTATGGGCTAGATACCTACACTTTCAGGCTTTACGCTTGGTGTATGCTCCATGAAGCTGATAGAACCGGATTGTTAGTTGTTAGATGAGCGTTGTAGTTGCGAAATCATGGGCTGCATATCCAAAATGTCAATTTCTTCGCATGACTTTTCCTCCATTTTTTCAGCAAGAGTCGAGTTTCGAACACTAATTCAGCGCCATCGTCACGTTATCGTGGGTTAGCGACCCGATATTCCAGAATATGTGGTTGACTTTTGCTTCAATATCTGATGTTTCCGGGAGGAAATGTGCACAAAATCCCCAACAATGAACTACGTTTGTCAAGAGTTGGTTTAATTGGAACCCATATTCAGGGAATTTACCCAAAGATTGCTTGCCTTTGAAGCAAGCGATCAACTACATGAGTCACTTATGCGAGGGTCCCAATCTGATGCTTTGGATATTTGGACTGAGTATTTAGACTAGCTCAACCTCGACCGCAAGCCTTTTTGTGAGTTAAGAGGCTCATCCCCCATTGATTTTGCAGGCATAGCAACATTACCACCCCAGAAGCGACCCCTTTTCCACACGAAAACCTAGCCACTTGAGTAGTTCTTGGCTTTGCTTGAGATTTTGGCCTGTTGCAGCACCAGTGGAGCCGGGAATTCATTTTCCTCCTGTCCATTCTGAGCCAGTCTTCCAACCCCCAATCGCTGCGTTTCACACTTCTGCTATGCCTGCTAAGAAAAAACCATGATGTCCGTGTATGCTGATTGAAAATGACAAGGTGCTGGGTGCCTGGGGGTGTGGTGCGTGTGTGGTTGGGTGATGACAAAGGATCATTAGTGTTGAAATTGAAAAAGGCCGTATTTTAGTGTTGCGGATGTCGACAAGCCCTGAAAAGGGTCTTGGGTGTGTTGCATCCAGTACCGATGTGGAATCTGTCATGCTGAAGCGAATCTTGCTGTCGACCGATAGTGCAAGAGGAGCCATAGCTAGTCAGTGGCGTGCCGTTCGTACCCAATTCTTCAGCAGATCTAGCGTTCGATGGTGTTTGTCAGGTTCGAGCGTGTAGATGCCAGTGAAATTGAAGAGGGCCGAGACAATGATAGCTAACAGATAGAGGTGAGACTGGTAAATGAAGAGTGCAAGCCCAATGGAGATATCCATGTGTGTCGTTGCAAGTACCTGAAGGCCAATGGTGGAGCTCCATAGTGAATAGTGATGGTCAAGGCCGACGGGTAACGATGTCGCTTGGCCAAAGAGAGAACCACGAAAATCGTTACCTAAGAGATTTTGATCAGTACCATCCACCATTTCCCCTATGATTTTCCCGCTTCACACGGTAGACACCAGTGCCAGTTGTCTCAGCACCAGCGACTCCCTTAGAAGCTGAGCGTAGCCTAGCGTCGAAGACTATAGCATTAGTTAGAATTCGCTTCGTACAATCCTCCACGCCTAGCGTGATTCATCGATCAAACGGCAAAGGCAGAGGAGGAGAGTTCCTACCCAGGAATCATGATTGGCAGAAACTCACATCCTATCGCTTCCTCCCACAGCACGGTTCGTATCAGGGGTTTCGACACCACCCGGAGCACGCTCGATGACTTTACGTCGCTGGCTTGAAATAGCACCTGGTTTGCTAGCTGAGGATGCGTTCTGAAAGGGGGTTCCAGCTGTGGCAGCGTTCGTACCTCCGGCATGACGACGCGCTGGCTTCTCCTCTTCCTCTTGCGCAGCTGTCTGATTGTTGCTAGCCGCAATGGCCTGAGCGTTCTTCTGGTACTTGTAGACGGTCCAGTCAAAGACATAGTCATACTGGAATCCTTCACGAACGAAGAGGTCACGGAAGATCTTGCGGAGGTAAGAGTAATCCGGCTTGTCATCAAAACGGAGCGAACGAGTGTAGTTGAGATAGATGGCGAATTCGTTGGGGAAGCCACGGCAGAGCACCTCGGTGGGAGTGGTCATCTTCTTCTCCATGATACGGTCATATTTCTGCTTCTTGGTAGCGGCCTTCAATCCTTGCCAGGGAAGAGATCCGCGGCAGAAGTAAAGCATCACGTATCCGAGGGATTCCATATCGTCACGACGGGATTGCTCTGTAATATTGTCAGTGAGAGATGCGAGAATTGGGAATTGGATGACTTACCAACTCCAAGATGCGTGTTGATTGATGCATAACGTGCGGTTCCCGTCAAGTTCTTGTTCTCACGGTATGGGATATGGAAGTGGGTCTTGGGGTCTCGGTACTTTTTGGCCAATCCGAAATCAATCACATTGACCTGGTTTCCACGCTTTCCAATGCCCATCAGGAAGTTGTCCGGCTTGATATCACGGTGGATAAAGGATTTGGCGTGGATGTATTCAATACGGGAGATGAGCTGGTCCGCCAGCAGTAGGACAGTCTTCAGGGAGAACTTGCGGTTGCAGAAGTTGAAAAGGTCCTCCAAACTCGGACCGAGCAGGTCGAGCACCATGGCATTGTAGTCACATTCCGTCCCGAACCAGCGAACAAACGGGATCCCGACTCCTCCAGCAAGGGACTTATAGACGCGGGCCTCGTACTCCAGCTGGGGGTGCTTAGCCTTGACGCTCTCCAATTTGATGGCGATCTCCTCCCCAGAAATGATGTTGGTGCCTAGTTCAACACATTAATAGAGGCCTCAATTCTGTTGTGGTCCAGGGCTTACCTAGGTAGATATCACCAAAGCTGCCACTGCCAATCTTTCGCCCAATACGGTACTTGTTGCCTACGCGGAGATCCTGTGCAGAAGAATAACGTTAGCATCAACGGTTGTTTAGCCAAATCGTGACAGCACGAGCGGTTTTGAGGCTGCTATATATGCCTTTTGGGAAGGAACGGCATGGGTGATTTGTCTTGGTAAGGCTGCAAGACCAGAGACCATGACATTGTAGAACATGGGTATTGGAGATGTTCAGGAAAGAAGGTCAAAGTTCCAGCGACAGAACCCTGAACGGGGAGGAAGGTCGAGGCCATTGCATATGTGCGTACCATTGTAGTCATCTTGAATATTTGTGGCTGCTGCAGTCACTGGGTAATGCCTTGTCAGAGTTTGCAATGTGGAGGATCCTCAGGTGACCGACCGATGTGGGGATCCGTTTGGCTAGGAAAGGTATTATCGAAAGGGAGACGATTTTATTGTAGAAGGCCTCGAATCTTGCCACTGTAGTAATCACTGTGTCAGTGAAAGTGATGTTGATATTAGGATGCCGTCAGCAGAGCGGTGAGGCCTGGACGGTAACACTGACGAGCAGTGTTGTCGTGACGGCCGTAAGAATGAGACCAATAAACACGATGTTCATATGTCGAGTGATGTAGGGAATATGTGGCTTGTGGGCTTGATCACGTACCTTAAAGTGTTGCTGACCGGGACAGGGAGTGAAAAGGTCAAACGATCACAGCTAGCCTTGTTATGGTTGTCCGGATTGGAGCACGCGTCCTGGCCCAATTTGACTGAGTAAATCGACAAGAGTGATACTCAAGGCACACCTCCTGTGTTACAGGAAGCAGTGTCCCAAGAAAGAGTTGTTACGAATGTTGGTGGGGGAGAGAGATTGGTGTGTCAGTGTGTAGTGTAGGCAAGCTTTCAAGGATTTGAAAGCGGGTCGATTTTGAGCCAAGGCCGGATCAGGCACTAGCGGCTGGGAAGGGAAATAAAGCCCTCAGAACAACAATTTGGGAACAAACGTAAAGTTGGAATTCTTTCTTCACTACCTAGTAGTAATACTACAATGCAAGCATAGTTTTGGTGGTCTAGAAGCGCTTTCCTTAGATTGCGGATAGTGGATGGCTTCGAGGCCTATACTGCCTGATGTCACAGCCTCTACTGGACATTGCCTCCACGGACACCGTACTCGTAGTGCAGTTCGCATATCGGCTTAGCAAATACCATGAGTCGTTCGAAATTCCACCAGCGCTACTTCTCACATGGAGTCCCGGCGTTGAATCACGGGACGGCACATCATAATGCTGCATGCAGCACAGACCAACGAGACCAGTAGAGGAATACTAAAACCCTCGGCTCCAGATTACTGGGCACTCTTGCATGACCATCAAGAGAGAAACCTCGTTCAAGCCGCTTGATACCTTTGTCAATCTTACTCTCATAGACAAACAATGGAGTGCTAGTACCTTGGAAGTAAAGCTAGATGGCACTCGGCTGCTAAAGAAAATGATTAAGGCCAATTTCTAAATTTGTCGCGGAGTTGCCTATGAAGACAACCGCGACAGAGATCCAGAGAGTCATAGAGAGGCAGTCTTGGCTACCAATCAGGCTAGAAACGCTCAGTATCTGAGCAATGTGCCATACCTTAGGTGGGTGCTCGATCGATGCAATCAAGGCTTACAGGCCGGTGTCGGGATGGACCTAAACCTCTCTTACCATCTACCCGTCCTAGAAACTCTACCTCTCCGTGCTTTGTAGGCTTAGGACTCTTGGGCTTCAATATCATATTGCAAGAATGATAATTAACGTTGCGACGTTGTTTTCGTTGTGCTTGTGATTGCCTTACACGGTACGAGGGCAGGATTTGCTAAATATAGACGACCACTCAGCCTCATGTTCTCGTACTGATTCGATATCTTTTCTAGACGTTCCAAGTGCACAGCTTTCCTGTCGTGTGCCCCAATGCTTACGACAACCATCAAACAGATCTATCCTGAGTCGTGGTAGGTCCAGCCGGTGTCCTTTTGCGATCGTTATCGCTCTTGGCAAGACCGTTATAGAAGCAATAATGTTGCAACATCTCTACAGGCTACAGCATACCTAAAGCCCGCTTTGTGCTTCATTGAATCCTCTGTCCACTATCATAGACCTTGTGCTCTCTTCACTGTATTCATCCCAGAGGCTATCAGCCTGTCTTTGTACACTGCTCATGTCTTCTTCGATGCACCAGATCGTCCAAGTCATCTCCTTTACCATACCCAACGACAACACTTTTGAGGATAGATTCTCCAAAGATGGCAGAAGATGGGCGAACGTCATGCGGAGTATCAAGAAGCAAAGTGGATGGCTGCAAACGCTATGGGGGTGAGATGTGAATGCGCTCCATAAGCTAGCCCTATTCATCGGTATGCTCATCCAATTCCTCCAAATCTTCGCTCCTCCTGACGATACAACCTCCAAAAAGCGGAGACATTCCAATCCAGCCCAACATTCGAAGCCACGTTATCCCAGATCGCCATCTCGTCCCTTTCGACCCACTGTGTCGAGTTCCAAGGCACCCTCTCACCTTCTGGCCCAACAGATCTAATTACCCTATTCTTTCCACCCTTGTTAAGTCACGCCGACCGTTCCTCGTTCGAGCAGCAGCTGCAATGCTTGGCAGAGGAAATGCGTCATGGAGTTTCCCTGACAGTGTCTTCTGGATGGATTGCAGGTAACCTTCAAAGGGATTCGCGAATGTTGAAGGGATATGTGATCGTGTTGGCATAGGGTAGTTTGGATGAAATGTATGAAGTGAAAAAGGATCAGAACTCGCTTTCCAATAATCCTTTGGTACCGCTGAGGGACGACGCGAGTGTGGGATCGGAGACTGCGCTTTATACTGCGCCGAAAGATGCTGAGGAAGAAAGGTCCAAATGTGTTATGATGTGAAGGTCAAGTACGCCTGCAAGCGTTGAAACTCAGGAGCGTAGTATATGCTTCCCAGATAGACTTAGCTCGACGATGATACGAGTATATGATTCTCCATAACTTCAGTGCTCGACGTGGCTTCAGCGGTCCTAGAATACAGCGTAGAAGATTCGAGAGATATCCTCCCATCCGGCTGAGTCTCGGGCGAAACGCTAGAAATCGCCAATTCAAAGAATCGTTCCTCTTAGAGACCTTCCTCTCTCGTAAAGTACACGCCCAAAAGTATAACGCCAGGTGAAGCAGAGCAACCGCACCAAAGAAAACCAAGCAGAGCAATTATTTCATGACAACAAACTCCCCTGGCCGTCCTCGAAAGGTTTTGCCCGCGCTTCTTGACCTCTTCTCCTCTCACATTTTGATCTCGTAACATTAGTATAACCACTTCTCGCTCTTCCAACTCAAGTCTTCATCAAGCATAGCATGTTTTGAGCACTGTCCAAACAGCAAACCCCCTGGGACGATCGGAGTTGCCAGTAGATCGATCCAAGTCTTCATCAAAGCCTTGGGAATGGTATTTTATTCTTTGCTCAAAACGACCAACACCCTCGCATATGGTCGTTCTGGGTCCGCAAATTGCCACCCTATCCGCATTCTGCTCTTCCGGCATGCTCAATCCGTGCCCCTCTGGGCGTTACAAAGCCATTTCTTCCCAGCTTGCCTAGCCCAAATATCTATATTGGTGCTTTCAAATCCGCATTTCCCTCCACCGTCGTATCCATCCAGAGTACCAATCTTGCCTGTCAATGGTGGATTGAAGTCTGACGCTGTCCAGTGAAGCCCGTGGTTCGATTCATTCGTATCTTATCAAGAGACGTAACGCCTTCTCCCTCTCCATGATGGCTAGAAGCGAGCGCCACCTTCATTTCATTTGCAAGTCGACCTCGCACTGCTCCCATCAGCCTCGTACTCAAAAGATACTTGTGTGACAGCTTCCAGCTCCTGCGGACTCACATAGTCAATTTCATGTACATCCACGCCAACACCATCAACAGGATCGCATTGATCGCAATCGACCCTAAGAGCCCTTTCTTGTAGAAGCCGGGTCGCCGGTGTATGTTTATCTGGGCGTTCCGGCTCTCGATGCTCTCCTCTGGGTCCTCGCGCCAGCTAGAGAGCTCGGCGTGGGGTTCGCCGGAGTCGACGGGAGTGTAGGAGGAGTGTTTGAACATGTTTAGGATGGGGAGGGCTGTCATTGGCTGATAGAGTAGGAGGTGGTGGTTGGTTTTGAAAGGGGTTTGGTAGTAGGGTGTATGTGTCAGATCGAGTTTGTCCCGAGGATAGCTACGCCAAGACTTTATGAGATATTCGCATCGTCTACAGCAAATCCATGATAATAGCATTGATTTTATAGGAGAGAGCATCGTGATTGAGCCTATCGATCTCTGCTTCCAATCCCTCTCCATCAATGCTACCAAAATAGCATCCACAGCCCACCCCAACGTCCATACCATCTTGCATCACGATACCCAACTCGATGCACCTCGTCTCACTTACCTTCTCCTCAACATCGCCGCCCACAAAGGAATCTTTATGCTGCTCGACATAGTTGCGCCATACCATCTTCTCAAAGTACTCTTCCGTTTTCCAGGATTCGCCCTCCTCAGCCTCAGCCCCATAATTTGGTCTTGTCATCCTCCTATGTTTCGCTTGCTTATGACTCAATCGCACGAAAAGCCGGCACTCCAGCCTCTCTCTAATTCTAGGGACATTGTAGAGCATGAAGACCTCGACGATCGCCATTTTCGCTGGGCTCTCCTTCCTCTGCAATACACCACACTCATTCACCTTCTTTCTCAGCTCTTGCAAAACGTCTTCGCTGACCAGCTCCAACGCCCTGCTATGCTGTCCAGGAAATACATCGGCCTGCCAGCTTCTGAAGCCTATTGGCGTCCAACCATGATTCGCTTTCAGGTAGTCTAGGATGGGTCCAATTTTCTTGAAGTCCACGCCGTGAGGTCCGTCAGCATCAAGATAGCCATTGACGATGGGGATCTGGTTGAACTCTTTGCAGAAGTCGTCGCCATGAAGAATGCATACGATGTGAGGGGAGAAGACGTTGCTGAGAAGGTGCGCCAGGGTGATTTTGCCGGCAGATGCTGGATCAGATAGGCCGATGAGAAGGACTGGCAATTCAGACATTGGACGATTAGCCAGCTGAGGTTCGGTACGATGGGATAAGATAGCAGGTAAGGTATGGCAAGCGCATCCATGTGCTTAGATGTGCCTGAGATCTTCTTCACCCTGCAAGCACGCGCAGGTGCTAGCGGACTTCAGTGGTAATGCACCCAGCCAACTCTTGACCCTCTTGTTAGCGAGAGATTCCATGGCTTCTAAAGCTTTGCAATGCGATGTGAGTCCTACATGGCAAGGAACCCATTTACCAGGATTCCATGAATATCCGAAGTCTTGGCATCGACGCTAGCGGCGGCAAACTTAGCGAGCCTCACACGACTCCAATTTCTTCGATCGAAACCTCACTTCATTGACTCATCTACGATAACTACAGTCTCTTCCAACTACACAAAACCTGGTCCTTGCAAGCGTTCATCAAACAGAAGTGCATACAAAGCACATAGACGACCCTGAATAGACCGTCAAGATGGTAGAACGCCCGCCCATCCAGAGAGTTATGACTTTACAGACCGCCAGCTGCTAACACGCTCTACTACAGGTTCTCGCAGTCGATCTCCTCAACCCAACGCCTGCCGCTGAGGCGAGGAAGCACAAGCTAAAGGTAGGCTATCATCTCCCTTCCCCTTCGTGAAGCACTTCTCCAGAGTCGTTCTCTCCATACCCTTCTACATCCCCCCCCCCCATCAATATGTAGAGACCTCTACTGACTTCAACACTCCAGACCCTCGTACCCGCCCCCCGGTCCTTCTTCATGGACGTCAAATGCCCGGGCTGCTTCAACATCACAACCGTCTTCTCGCACGCCCAAACAGTCGTCATCTGCCAAGGCTGCTCGACCGTTCTCTGCCAGCCCACAGGGGGAAAGGCGCGATTGACTGAGGGGTGTTCGTTTAGACGGAAGTAGGGGCCTCCTTGAAGATGACGGGGGAGAATAAGGGGATGACTGGGTGGATGTTACATGATATTTGAATGCTAGAAGCAGGATAAAAGATGGTCATCTACGGGCGTTTGCATTGTGATACCGGATATCTTGCGTCAAAATGAGCGCAAGGGAATATGCTATGGAATGACGAGGCTGGTGGAGGTTGGCAAGGGGTTTATGTGTGTATTCTAGGAGCAATCAAGGCACGCATGATACACAAACAGATGCTGTGCCTGAAAGTATGGTATATGGACGACCCTTGTTTTACCCACTGAAGTACTCGCTTCGTTTGCCACACCACCCTTGCAATTCACTCTCGTGCCCAGAAGCCATTGACATCGCAGATCTAAATACCGTTACCGAAGCCGATTCTCCGCGGACATCCGGTCTGCTGACGACCATGCTATAAGTCCGCCGAACCTTTTAGTCCTCTGTTGTCAATACATCTCTTCCCTCTCACCAACCCCTAATCACTCCAGCACAATGCCATTCTACCACCTCTCCACAAATGGTCAAACCCTCCTAACCCCCACCAACACAGCCTTCATCTCCATCGCCCTCAACCACCTCAATGAGTCCAACCTCCTCCACCCGCACAACCACACCATCCACTCCTCCCGCTACCCCACCCGCTCATCCTTCATCCAGCCAACAGTCAACCGATTAGAAAACGTTCGGCTTCAATACTCAAGGTTTGGACGGCCAAACACGTAGTCGAAGGCTCCTACCCCAGCCACGAACCCTACTCCCTCCCCGCCGCATCCAAACAAAACGTCCATTTCTCGCACCCCACACCCGGCTGGTCACAACACGAGTCAATGGCATGCGGAATGCCCTACACGGTACAAATCCCCGTGCTCGAAACCCAAGACTTGAACGCCAACCCCGTCTTCCGCGACCGCAACGGGCGTGGATTCAGCTAATGGTGCGATTTTCTCGCGCGGAGTATCTGTTCCGTGCATAACGATAGCGAAGAGTGCGTCGGGTATTTTCTCGTGGATATCCCTGCTTGGGTGCGGTATGGGAGTGGGCGGGATTGGCCTGGGCTAGAGGGGTTGGGGGAGGGGGAGAGGGAGAAGAGGAGGGGATTGGGGAGGTGGCGGAGGGGTGTTATGGGAGGATTTGTGAGGCGGTGAGGAAGGTGGATCCGAATCATTTGAATTTTGTGGATCGGTTTATTGGGAATAGGGGAATTCCGAGGGGCGTGTTGGAGGCGATGGGGAAGTGGGTGGATATGTTGAGTGTGCAGTATTTTTGTGAGCCGAATGATGCGTCGAGGAGGAAGACGGTAGAGGATTCGGATGGATAGAGGAAGATTTGTGACAAACCAGTACTGGTGGCTGATACTCGGAATGGGTGCGCTACAGAGATGAATCCGCAATGGGCGTCGGGGTGATGGGGCAGGGGGAGAGAGGGGAGGATTATGTGAGGACGATGGGGTTGTTGATGGGGCAGAGTTGGTGTGTGGGGTGGCATTGGTGTGGGTATATCGGCATGAGGCGATGACAGGGGTTGTATCGAGGATTAATACGGAGTTTCTGGCGCGGTTGAATTAAATTGACAATGCTATCTGGGTATAAATTCGAGGCCGTTCTATCGTCTCTAGAGCAAAATCCCATTCGGTCAGCGAAAGCCTACCAGCCTTTCCCAAGGCCCATTGCACTACCCACGTTTTGTGCATTACTATTGGTACCTTCGGCAGACCATTGTATCTCTCATTTGGTGATTCCTCACCAAGTGTCTACGGCCCGCTCTAGATACATTCAGTAACCAAGTCTAGGTCCTGGAAAAGGAGAAGTAATAACGCCACTCCATAGCGTTCACCAAACTGGGACTTGCCAATATGGGGGCTAAAACCATGGTGGGGTGCGTATTGGCAACAACCTCAAGGGCTGTTGTTTCTCTGGCGTAACATCCTATGGCTCTTCACGGCCTCCTGGCAAGGCGGCAGGGTTCCATCCGCATATCAGCGGGTTTTCATTCTCCTCCCAACACTACCAGCTGCCTCCTCTCCTAAGGAAGGGTACTGGTCCTGCTTCGTAGCTGGGCGAGCAATACCACCACTCAACCCATTCCGTGCGTGGGACGATGTAGTTACTGTTACAGACGGAGCAGGATTGGCCGCCTGCTTCCTTGAGTTTCCAGGTCTTTTGCAGCAGCTCGCTTAGATGGAAAGGACAATCTTCCTTGGGAAGCAGAAACGGGAGCTGGCTGAGTTGAGGCGACTTGTAGCAAGCGTGATGTGCTATTTCCACGAGAGAGGGCGTTTTTGTCTGTTCTTCTGGAGGTGGGCGGAGGAGCGCTTCGTTCTCAGCTGCCTCAGCCCAATGTTCCGGCAGGGAAGAAGGAGCTGGAGGCGAATCGCGACGGTTTCCGCGAGCAATATCCAGGAATGCGATTACAGTGGAGGCTACTAGGCATGGCTTTTCAGAGTCGAAAGCACGATAGGAATGGTCCCTTGAAACGGATGGCATAGGCCGAATTAGAGGACTGGGAGAAATTCGGCATATCTGAAGGGTAGAGTGTATAAGTAGTTCAAGGAGCTCATATGGAAGCCACCGGAGCTGATTGCTGCTGACGTTGAGTTCTCGCAGCTTGATGAGTCTTTTACTGCACGATACATCAGAATTGTTTCGACTTGATGGTTATTTCGATGAAAGATGACATACATTGAGGGCAGAACCTCAGTCAGAATGTTATTGCGGAGGCTCATTGCCTCTAGATTCTGCAACTGGTAGACCTCGCTAGGAACCTCTTCGAGCGAGTTGTTGGAGAGGTACAGTCGCAAGGCGGGCGTCAATCGCTGGTAGCCGGGGGCTTGTCGGACGTAGTCACGGAGCGGTTTGAGCGTTAGTGTCCGAATGTGCAGCAGATTCATAAAACTAGTATCAAGATTAGCCATTGTTTGCAGGGGGTGTAATCCGTGAACAAGTAGTAATCAAGAGTAATCGGCTCATGATGGCGTTAGCAGTACAAAGAACTGAACAGGAAATAGACTCGGTCAAGGGTAAGTAAGTAAGCAGCCCATGAATAGAATTGGCATTGCAAAATTGCCGAGCAAGACGTTCAACCAGTCAAGGGTAGTTACCCAAGCATATTAATGGTAATCAAACTGTTTTGAACAGAAAAGCCAATCTATTCAAGCGTAGGTAGCCCGTGAAGGGACTATGTATTACACAGATTCGAGATAAATCGTGGCTCAGGAAGGGTAGTGCTTCGGTCGATTTTGTGAAGACTTGAGCAGCGAAGACAACTCACGATAGGTCGACAACCTCTCCACCGGTCTCCACACACTTCATCACTTTGTCCAAGGCATCTTTTTGGGCGATATGAAACCGTCGCAAGACATCCTGCTCAGGCTGCTTACCCCAATAAGGGAAGGTAGCTCCCTCAAAATCACCAGGATCCTCTATCGTTCGCAAAGCTTTATGGTACAAAGCCGCGGTTTTTAAATCTTCCGAGGTCAGGGTCCCAGAGAGTCTGGCATTTTTGAGCTCCAGTCCATCAATCTCTGCACAGTCAATAGACCCACCCTCCCTCATTATTTTCAGTGTTTTGCGAACTGCATCCGTCCGATCTTGGTCCTCTTCATTGGATGCGTCACTGCTAAGCCACACACCGCTGTCATAGTTCCTCGAAAAGGGTCCCCTTAGGCGGTGATGTTCAGGCGGATCCATGGTTCTATGAATCGTCATCCCACTCTCTTCGTACCAATTTCTCCGATGCAGCCGCTTACTCCTGTGACCATGAAGATAATTCTCGGAGGTTGAGGCTAGTAGGTCATCGCTCGAGAAGAGGGGCGCGTCACTGGAGCTTGCCATTATGTCGTCTGGGTCGCGCTTCTTATTAGATGATGGAGCTATTGGCCGTGTTAATCTTGGTAATGATGTTGCTTTAGAGGTATAGGCGCCATCTTGCAGGTCTTCAAAGAGATGGAATGTTTCGTTCGAGGTTATGAGGTCGACAGGCTGTGGTGGTGCATCGGTCCTGCTGCTGCTATAACCGGCTTTGCCGGTGCGGACTGGGAATTCCATTGTCGTAAGGTAGCTGAAAGCAGGAGACTACCTCCGCAGATCAATTCAGTGTGGTAAAACGTCTTTCGGCACATGGAAATGAGAACGGGGACCATGTGGCGCTGATTGGCTGTTCCATTTCTCTGCAAACATTCTTTTACTCGTAAATTAAATTGACAGCATATGAACGCTTAGTGCGTCGAGGGTCGAGGAGTCAGTACATTGCGGAGCGTTGCATTCTTACACCGTCCTCCCTTCGTTCGAAGAGTTCTTCCCCCATTCAAGTTGCACTCCATCTCTGCAGGAGGGGATGATCATGTTCTCATGCCTTCCTACTAGTCCTTTTTCTCAGCGTTGCAAATCTAGAGCAAGGTCATCTGGTAGAGTGCCGTGCAGCTCTTGTCCAATCAAAAGCGTCCCTAGGATATGGTAAAGCGCTTGACATGATCCGGCGTTTTTTCAGTTCTTCCGCTGTTCCGACGTTGATAGAAACATTTACCCCTTGTCCACACATGCTTGACAAGTAACATATCTTAATTTGCAGATTTTTGTCTGCTTACGGGGTACTTGCACAAGAGCATGTTCTCTGTGGCTAGGCAATGGCGGACCCTGCCACTCTCTTAGCCATCCTGTGGTTCTAGCAGCTTAGTCCTAAGATGTGCCACCGTATCCAAAAGCCTCTATGGCCTTGCCCAGAAATACAAGGATATCAGGCTCACAATCCTACCCATAGCTCAAAGCTTAGACACTATCCAGTTGGCGTGGACTCGAATTGAACAATGGTCTCAAAGCTACGTCGAACAGACCAGTGATTGGGGGGAAGAGATCGACGGTCGTCCAAATGATAACGACCTCTTGCAGCGGTTAGAGCGGTCATTGGAGTTGGGGTCGATGGTAATGAAGGCGCTCGAAGAAGAGCTCCTGCCGTACCGGGATGACGGCAACAGCTTCAGGGCACGCTCAAAGGCGATTTGGAATCAAGCTACTCTCAGATGCACCAAGACCGATTGAACCACCAAGCACTGGCCATGACCTGCCTGAACAGGCAGTGCAGTTAGACACTTCTACGGCCCGACTTACTACAGCACGAGCACGGGAGGACTTACTTCACAAATCAGATCCAATACTCCGGAAGTCTGACCAAAGTGCATATAGTATCGTTCCATCAAGGATGTCAACATCCACATGCCGCACTTCCATGAGGTACGTCTACCAGTTAGGTCATGTACTTGGAGCTGCGAGACATGTTTTAGGGCGAATTGGGAAAGTTATCCCAATATATCCTCCCTGAACACATAACACAGCCTAAATAGGGCCCGTGAAATAGATCGCTAACGTCGACATATTGAGTGGCCTCGAGGTCTAATAGTTGCGTTGTACCCCAATGTCTCTCCTGCCTTCTCGACGAAGACCGCCTCGTAGGATGCCACGTCTAAGGACCGTCTGCACAGGCACAATGAGACCTAGTTGTTTGTAGGAGGGACGCGGCTTTTGCGAGCGGTCTAGGTTTGCAGTGGAGAGTAGTTGACCAACTCTTCTCGTTCGAAGGTATCCATTGCCTTTGGGCATCTCCAATTTTGATGCTTAACGCTTTCTGTCTCATTGATCGTTAGAAAACACCTGTCAATGATAAGATGCGTACTGAGGATGAGCGCGAATACACGCATCGCGTAGAATAGTGAAGCGCTTTCCAGTCGCTGGTAGCCAGTGAGATATATCAGCGATTACGCGACATAGCTGCGGCTGAGCAATCATGGCATTCTGTTATTCTCCAATTTCTTGAGGCATTTGAGCGAGCAGAGAACGGATATACTAATAACGCGGGGACCCATACGTTCAGATACCCAGTCATACATTGTTCCTAAGACGATGCTCTTTATAAGCGAACCCTCGACTTAGTTTACGATTTAGTCTTCCTCAGAGGGTATCCGTCACCCATATCATGGAAAGCCGTTGGTAAAACCTCTCTGGGTTCCAACATGCGTCTTCGGCGCCTCTTCCACACCAGTCTCCTCCTCCTAATAAACGCACAAAAGGTTCTCTCAATACCAGCTTCCACCACTCGCCTCGCCCTCATCGAAGCCCACAATCCTCAAGTGCATCCTCGATCACTTCCCCAACAGACCCCACGGTTTCTCGCCCTCCAGCCTCGCATTCCGCCCAATTATGCTTACGCCGGCTGGACTATGGCCCTCTTCGACCAACATCTCGTCGCCCTCAGCATTGCCGGCGTCATCGGCGCTTTTACCGCCCTAGCCATTCTCGTTCGCCTTTTCTCTAATATCCTGGATAATTGCCTCAGCATCTGGGCCAGCAGTCCTCCAAGGAATCAAGTGGTGATCGAGGCTGGCAATTTGCGGCTTGAGTTCGGATGTAGTATGGAGCCTGTGCCTTGGGATTTTATCGAGGAGTTCGCGAGGAGTCATAGGGATGCTGTGAACAGGGGCTTTGCGCCGGTCTTCGCCCGTGAGTGGTGGTTTGACAACAGGGATAGCAGCAGGCTTTGTTATGCAGGGTTGAGGGTTGTGCCGGATGGTGGGATGGCTGTTCGGCCGGATGTGGATGGAGGGTAGGTTGAGTGACTGGTATAGGATTTAATTTGTAGCTATGCCTGTGATGCTCTGACATCAACAGCTCCTCAAGCAGACGGGAGTCAAGCCGCGCAGCAAGAAAATGGTGCTCTCATGTTTATCTGAATGGGTCTGGCCAGCCTAGAAGCCTGGGTCCTTGCTACTCAAGAGCGAGGAATACACCATGACATTTGGTGTTCGATCAGCATTGGCACCGATGATGTGGATGTAGATCTTGGGTACATTTGAACATTCATCAATACAATGACACTAGCCTATTCAGGATTGTGTTGGACCCTGAAAATGCTGTTAGATGTTTATCAAAATCACAATACTAACCTATTCAGGATTGCGTTTTATGGATCCAACATTGAATCAAGCTGCCCGAATCCTGGACCCTGAAAAATATTGTTAGACAATCATCAAAGATGATCACGCTAGCCTATTCAGGATTGCGTTATATGAGGTGGATCCAACATTGGAACTCGATGCCCAAATCCTGGACCCTGAAATATGGTTATGATATGGATCCAACATTGACTTAAGCTGCCCGAATCCTCCTTGCTAATGGTATGCGCCTCTTTCCCGCCTTCCCCGAAGTCTCAACGTGAACCCACTGCCTCTCCTACATCAAAGAGCCCACCCTTGTCAATAGATTGGTAGAAGTTATCCATCATTCTAGCACCTTTGGACCAGACCCCACCTCCTAAGAGGTTCATCACCCAATTGTACGCGTGTAATAGTGGTAATTCTTTTCCTCAGCCTTGTCACGGGCAGGGCTCTTCCTCAACGCTGGAGCCCACGATTTGTGCAAATTATTGTTCTCGACAGGAGAAGTCCTGAATTGCATATCCGGGGTTGTGGCCACCCGCTTGTGGCTTTATCATTCCCCAGGGACTGCATCCATCAAACATGGACCCAGCTTCGATCTTCGCGCTCATCGAGGGCTCGGCCAGCTTAGCTTTCAAATGCGCCAGTGTAGTTAAATCTCTCAGCGATATAGCATCGAAACACAAGCTGTCTAAACTCGCAGTCAATTCTATGGTACAGGGTCTCGAGACCATACAGCTAGCGTGGAGCCGAATCGCATAATGATCTCAGTTGTACGATCGGACGATGGGACTGCGAGTTAACCCCTCTCTGCAGACGATGATGGACTTTTCCAACGCCTATAAAAGACTTTGGAGGCTGGCACAGTAGGCATGGAGGCTCTGGGAGAAGATCTACTTCCCTACAGAAATAACGTGGAGAGCCTAGGCTTAAGAGATCGAGCAAAGATGATCTTTAATGAAATTGCACTGAATGCCCATCGAGAGCGCATTAGGGATCAATCACAAGCTATGACCTGCTTACTGCAGATCGTGCTACAGGAGGTCTCCACTTCGCGGAAGGATTTGCTTCAGCAATCGGAGCTTACACTTCGCAGTTCGGACGAGAGTGCATACGGCATTGTACCGTCCCGAATGTCATCTCGGCTGTCACTCTCGACGATCGACAGTTCGAAGAGTGGGGCAAGCCTGGCTCTAGAGTATCAATTTCTTAGCTTCGAAGATCCCCTGTTTACGGCCAGGGTCTACAAACGAAAATACAGGACCTCCTTGATCGACCAGCTTTTCAAGACGAGATTGAGCCATGCCGTAGGCACAGAGGCTAACCTAGCTTTTGGAAAAGCAAAATTGAGCCATGCCGTAAGCACAGAGGCTGACCTAGCTTTTGAAAAGGCTTGCCGTAAAGGTGACACAGACAAGCTGAGGCACATGTTGCGGGAGAATTCACCCACGTGGATTGGGCTTTCCCAGTCATGTCTTCGGGAAGCAATCAAGTACGGTGAGTGTGGCCGTGTTGATGCCGTTGTGCAACACGACGTGTACGTCGGCAAATCCACTTTGATGCAAACGGTTGGCAAATCACTATTTACAATTGCGCGAGTCAAAAGAGATTGGGATTTGATAAAGAAATTGTTGAAGCATGCAACGGAATCTTGGGCCAAGCCTTTGCTGTATACGGATTACTTTTTAATGTTGGACACTGCGCGAGTCAAGGGAGATCTTGATTTGATAGAGATGTTATCGAAGTATTCACCGGGATCCCTTGATGCCATGCGCGATAAGCTCTGGAATCGCGATACAATCCATCATCAGATACGCTAGATAGAAGATCCCGAGGAAATATATCGACGTGTCTTCGGACGAGGAACACTCGGAAAGACTAGGGCTAGGGAGGTCCAAGAAAGAATATGAACCCCGCTACCGCCAGGACGAAGCAGCTGCCGAGAACCGAGCGTCATACAAATCTAGTGGTTGGACATAAACAATATCCAAGCTGTTACCTCTTGTATCTGCACTATCCTATCTGTTAGGTTTAAGAGTTCATGAGGTGTGCCCAGCTCGTCGGAAGAAGTGCATCGCTCGTTCATGGAACAGTCCCGAGCATGCTCAACGATGCCCAAAGCTGCCATAGCTAGCATATGGGATTCGCTTCGAAATGGCTTGACACATATGTACAAGTGGATATGCTATACGATGCTCGAGAGTTGAGGCAGGCGCATCCAGATAAGACTCATCTGCTTAGTTTGGAAAATTTCCAGCGGCTACCCCAGCGATCCTGTCTACCATTCAACTGCATTCTGTGAAATGAGTACTGCGAACGAGCAGGTCCAGGAGAATCCAAGGGAACACTCCGCTCTTGAGTCCGTGGCCTGACGATTGAGCGCCCAGAAGGGTAGGATCCTCCCCTGTCCGTGCGTATCCGCTACCTTTTACTTAGCATAATGACTCGAACGCATGTCAATCCTACCCCTTGGTTATCAATACACAAAGTAGTAGTTTCTTTATGTTCGTCTCCAGGTCTCTGTTTCAAACATCCTCATACCTGCCTGAGTATTTTCGTCACCATCTTTACTTGCTCCTCTACACCCAATGCCTGACTATCAGTATCAAGTAATGCCCTCCCTACAATCAACGTCTCCTTCACCGCACCAGCCTTGACCCAAACCTTCCCATTCCTCCCTACCGCAATCTCGAACGCCACCTTCTCCCCTAATTCCTCTAGCACAGCAATCTTCCCTTCTTCCCTCTGCTTCGTCATCAACAGCCGCCTCGCCATACCCATACTGACATCGAAAACCATTCCGCCCTTCAATTCACCCATCCCTTCCGACTTCCCCGTTGATGGGTTGTAGCAGACAATTTCTGGTTCGGTGTGTTTTGAGGCGTGGAGGATGCGGGCATAAACTAGGTTGCCGTGGTTTAATTGCGGACGGGTCTTTTTTGTGGCGCCTTCGAAGGCGAGCTGGGGAAGGAGGGCATAAGTAGTGTGGGGTGTGATTGAGCAGTGATAGACGTCGGTGGAGGTGTGGTGGACTGTTGCGATGACTAGATCGTTGGATTGGGGGATGTACTGCGTTGGAGGAGAAGATTTAGTCTAGACAATCCGAATTGTTGTGGATTAAAATTCTTACTCTCCCACTATTGTTTTCGACCCAAATGGCGTTCTTCTTCTGATCGATACATAGCGAGCCCGCAACTGTCGACCTTATGGTGGAAGGAGGGACATGGCGCACACCGGGGCCCAACCTGAGGGGTAGGTTAGGGTTCGAAGGTATGGGTAAGACATCTGGAGAGATTGTCTCTCCAGGGAGAACCACTGTTGCTGTGGCCATTAGCCTGACCGAAGAATTCTGCTAGGACAAGCGGCATGTTGACAATGTGGTGAATATATTGGCATCGATTGATATCGGGAGACATAGCGGATCTACCCGACGCTAGTAAAAAGTTCGACTTCGGTTAAAAAAGCTCTGGCTCGAATATTTGGAATTACACAGTCTCTGCAACGGCATGACATACGGGGCTCAAGTCTAGACTATCCAGCAGTGAATGAAATGAGCGCCGTTGAAGATGGCGAGCAGGCTCCTGCGGAAGTCCATGCTATTGGAATCTCGTTTGGCAATTCCAACAGCTCGATCGCATACACATCTGGGGTACGCATCACGAGATCAAAGATTCCTCGCGTTCCCCACTTAATGACTATTCCGAGTAGCATCGCTGATCGAGTTTCTGATGCTAGGAAGGCAAAGCTGAAGTGATTGCGAACGAAGAGGGAGACCGCCAAATACCTTCCGTCCTGTCCTATATTGAAGGTGAGGAATACCATGGCACACAGGCCAAGTCACAATTGGTCAGAAATAGCAAGAATACGGTTGCATACTTCAGAGACTACATAGGCAAGGAGTGTGTGCATCAGGAGCGATGTATTCCCAAAGACACTGACTCGTGCCTCCAGCTTCGATTCGATAGATCCCACGCCATGCCACGCCTCCGCGCACCCTCAGAAGCATGAATCAGCCATTGCGTTCTCGATACAAGACACCGAGTTAGAAAGCCAGAATACAGTCACCGTCTCCGAAATTACCACCCGGCACATTCGCCGCCTTGCGTCCTCTGCATCCGACTTCATGGGAAAGAAAATCAATGCCGCGGTCATTTCTGTGCCTACGAACTTTACGAAAGAGCAGCGAGACACTTTGGCCAAAGCAGCGAAGGCAGCAGATGTCGATGTTCTACAGATGATCTCAGAACCGACAGCTGCAGTTCTAGCATACGATGCACGGCCCGAGGCTGAGCTAAAAGACAAGATCATTGTAATAGCAGATCTCGGAGGAACGAGGTCCGACATTGCTATTATCGCATCGAGAGGCGGTCTGTACAGCATTCTTGCTTCGACGCACGACTACGAGACTGCAGGTGCGCAATTAGACCAATTACTAGTCGACCACTTCGCGAAAGAGTTTATCAAGAAGAACAAGACAGACCCAAGGCAGAATCCGAGGAGTCTTGCGAAAATGAAGCTTGAAGCTGAGGCTACAAAGAAGGCATTGAGTCTGGGTGGTAATGCAAGCTGTAGTGTCGAGTCTCTGGCAGATGGTGTCGACTTTGCCTCAACCATCAACCGGACACGCTACGAACTGCTTGCTGGGAAGGTGTTCGGCTCAGTTACTAGGATCATCGAGGAGACTGTGCGGAAAGCCGATCTTGACATTTTGGACGTTGACGAGGTGCGCAACCCAACAAGCTCCATTGTTTCTGATGGCTCGTAGACCCTCGTCAGAGTTGAAGGCCCAGCTAATATTGATTCTAGGTTATCCTTTCCGGAGGAACATCCCACAGCCCACGCATCTCGCAAAATCTCCAACGGCTTTTCTCATCGCACACTCGCATTCTCTCGCCCTCGACTTTACCCACAGCAATCGACCCCGCAACCCTCTCAGCCCGCGGCGCCGCCATCCAAGCCTCACTCATCCAAGAATTTGACAAGGAGGACATTGAGCAATCCACCCATCCCATGGTAACCGTAACACCTCATCTCCGCAATGCAATCGGTGTCATGGTAGTCAGCGAAGACGTAAAGAAAGGCCTCTTCACTGCACTGGTAGAAAAGGAAACGGCCGTGCCTTGCAGGAGAGCAGGCATCTTCGCCGCGCCTCGCGAAGGTGGAGATGTCATTGTCAAGATCTGCGAGGGTGCAAAAGACGTCAAGGTCACGAGGAGAGAGAAGAAGACGAATGGCAAAGCGGCTTCTGATGACTCGGATGCTGATAGCGATGAAGATGATGAGGATGAGGAGGTTAGAGAGAAGATATGGAAGGTGGGAACCGTGCTCGCTGAGGCTGCGGTCAAGGGTGTCAAGAAAGGTGGGAAAGTGGAGGTCACAGTCAATGTGGGGACGGATTTGAGTGTGCGTATCGAGGCTAGGGCAGTGGGTGAGAAAGGAGGCGTGAGGGGGCATTTAGAAAAGCCGAGGGTAATGGAAAACGGGAGTGCGTAGAAGACAATGCAAATTCGGACGTTTTGCTGTCACAGATCGAACAATAGAGCACACAACAGTACTTGAATGTGCTCGAGGAATGTTACCAGAAACCTTATCCTGACGACGGAGAGTGTTGCCAAGCCACAATTCTTGACTCTTCCATGTCCATGAAGACCTCCAACCAACCATTCTAAAGGCGAGAACACGAACTCTTTTCAGCAGGCAGTAGATCAATGATGGGTGAGACTCGCCTGCCATTGAAACTCGGTGTTGCACGCTGCTACTTGTAGCGACACCCATCTGAATGTCCACGCAAGCTGCGTCGTACTCCGAACACGTGCGAAAAGCTCATGACAACGAACCATCATCCTAGTTGAACCTCTCACGCGACCCACACAATGACAGTGCCGCAACTGCGGGTGGGCCGCCTTCCCTGGAGGACAATGGTGGCTAGATCAGATCGTTCATTCTCACAGAGCATTCGCATGGCTGCAGCTTCTCGCCTAGACTAAGCCTCGCAGACCACCATTGCGGCCGCAGACTGCTGGTAATTGCTCAACTCGGTTCTGTTAGCTTCCAAAGACCGAATTCATGCGCAACGGACACTTTGTTTCAAGGCCGAAAGCAAGGATGACAACAGCCTCAAACGCGGCCGAAACGATTTACAGAACGGAGAATTCATACCCACAAACGTATATGCGACCAACTTCAAGCTTGAAACAACATCGCGTGGCTGTTCTAGATCATTCTGTTGTCGCATGAAGGCTGTGAACACAAATCCTGCGATTCATTGGGATTATGAAATATTTGCGTGCCCCGACTCAGCCCAACTGCTTACCACATTTCGATGCCACCTAGGATTAATCATCAGACAAAGATATGGCGATGAGAAGATGAAGATAATCATCGTCATGCCGAGCTGTCGGCAACGGTCAGAGCTCCACTTTCCCCAGATCACCGTCACGGTCATCGAATTCGCATTTTCCAGAAGATAAGAACCCAATTTCTGAGCCAGATGAACCCGGGAAACGTCACAGAGATCTTCAACGACAACCAATCAATTCGAGAATTCCCGCAACTAACGCAAGCAAGTAAGGACTTACCATGCAGGTACAGCGTATGAGAGCAGGGATTATCTGACACTAAGAGTTTCAATAAATGCTTAATTTTAGTTACACATAGGAAATTGCAGTCATCTCACAGCCATGCGCAACATGGCAACACCCATCGCCACACCGTCGCTTCGCCTAGGCTGCCCAGGACTACTCGGTCCGAATGTATTCCGGGTCAGACAGGGACTCCCTGAGTGGTTGGCACCCCCAAAATGCCCTAGACTTGCGCGAGTAAGGATTAGCTCGCTCAATATTGCTGCGGCATTTACTGCCCCATCTCATATTTGTATCACCTCACTCTGGCTCCCCCCCCTTCCTGTAGCTTCCTTTCGCCCAAAAAGACACGCTGTCGCACACTCACAATCTTTACAACTTTCACTCACTCATTACACTAGTTGCGAAGTCATCTGGTTATTGACAGTCGCACCCACGCTCTCTACAGAAAGAATAATCATATTTGAGTTGATCTCATCATTCTTACTCACCACTAGAACCCGAGTCGCAAAGAACAAGCCAAGAAAAGATATCGCGTGCCCAGCAGAAGGATCAGGAACTCCAACATTCGAGAATCTCGAACAATTGCGCCTCGCACAAAGGATTCAAAGACACAGATATCAGTCGCAAGCACTCAAACAGAAGCCTTGCGCAAACACATCATCACCATCGCAATCAGACCAGCACATCGCACACGCTCACCACTGCGCAAACCCGTTTGATCAGCGCTCGCGCTCACAACCTCATACCGATACCTTGCCCTATCTAGATCATCGCGCAACACTGCGCACACTCGCATCAACATGCGCACCTCAACATTCCTCACGCTGGCCCTGATGTCCTCCCTGGCCTCAGCAATAACGATAACCAAGACCACGACGTGCACCTCAACCTCGACCACAACCCTCTACCACACCCTCGCCTCCACAACCCAAGCCTACACCACCCAACTCTCCGTCATCCTCTCCACAGCGCCCGCCGTATCCTCCACCCCAGTATCATCATCGATCCCTGTGCCTCTTTCCACCGCCGTCGCCTCATCCAGCCTCGCGCCATCCAGCAGCGCATCAGCCAGCGCAACAATCGTCTACACTTCCTCAGCGGCGCCATTCCCTACCGGGAGCGCAACAGTGGTCGTCGCACCGAGTGGAACTGGTGTTTCTCCACCAGTCGGGTCAGGACCAGCGGGGTCGGGCTCAGGGCCAAGTGGGACTGGCGCGCCAATTTCTCCAGCTTCGCCATCACCTTTTATGGGCGGCGCCAACGGCAGGGGTATCAACACCATCTTGGCTGGTATCGTGGTCGCGGGTGGTGTGATGTGGGGTCTGTGTTAGTAACGTGAGAGCTGGAGGATCGTCACTGGTGGGAACGTGACGGAGTGGAGAAACGTGCCAGGCTAGGCAGGTGGTGGATACCATTTCCTTACATTCTTGAACAAAGGTCTTTTCCTTTGCTGCGATTCGCATTGGTTACATCAATTGTGTGCGCCAGCGCGCTAGATGTCGCTGCTAAATCTTGTCTTGTCCTAATTTGAGCCTTTTGATATCCACCGAGCGAAGGTCTCGTGCGGCAGTGCCTGTCGCTATCTATTCGAATCGGTTGTTGAGCGGGGTGGTGGGGGGGGGAGAAGCTTATGATGTCCGAAGTTTACCTGTTATTGAGAGCGAAGCGAGTTAGTAGAGGGTGCAGTACACTTCTATTTACATAATTAGAGAGTAGAGAACGGAACTCATTAAGTCTACAATATTACTTATACCTATTCGAGATGAAACCGATAGATAGGTGAAATGCGTAATCAACATTGAAACCGTGCTGGAGTAGGTGTATCATAGGTGTGGTTTCCAGTAATTGGCTTTGTAGAGATCTGAGAGAGCCACAAAATACTCCTCAACAAAAGCCTTAACCGTGCGGCCACTGAGCGCAGAAAACTTGAAGCAGGAAGTTTTATTCCTCAAAACAAATTATTATTATTATTATTAATATTTAACATTATTATTATTATTATTATTATTATATAGCAAGCACCTTCTCAAAGTTATCTATTAGAAATGTATCAGCAGCTTAGGCTGAGTTCAAACTGGTGTTTCAGCGCCAAGGTGATGAATTTAGAGGAGATGTAGAGCCCTTCATGAAAAGTCAGGCGAATAAGTGATCACCCTGTCTCGCGGGTGACAGAAAAGCTGGCCCTTTCGCCCTAAGGACCAACCTCTCTAAATCTACAACGAGCTGGTTTAAGAAAATACTTTGAGCTGTAAAGATGTAGACCGATATTTTCTAGATACTTTATAAGCCAAAATATTTCGAGTGAAACGAATGGGTGCTAATCTAATATAATCTGAAGTATATAGAAGTCTTGGCAAAGGGCCAGCTTTTCTGTCACCCGCGCGTTCCAATTGCACCTGTGATAGATGATTGTAGTAAGGTAGGTCTGAATAAACCCCCTAAGTACACAGCCGTGCGGCTGAATCTCATGATCTCTATTCTTCTACCCTACTTCTAGAAGTCTTTAAATCTCCGGCCTCTTCGCGCTGCGGGAATATCGTCTTACCTTTGAGCACGATACTCCATATGCATACTCGTGGATGTCGTTGTTCAGAAATTCGTTCCTGGCGGATGCGAAATAGTTCTTGCATCAACATTCTATGCCTTGCTTTCTTTGACCAACTGTATCTTGTTGACCCCAATCTCCCACTCTATTTGGGACCTATTTCCTACATTACAATACCGAATGGCAATTCTATCAAACTCGTCCGTCAGGAGATGGCCCACAATGGACACACCCCCTCGACCGCTTATTCAACCATGCCGGATAGTCATTCACATCTATTTGAACGATACTCCGACGCGTATTTTGAGCTATGCACAAGTTTGCAATGATAGCTTGTCACTTCTCTGCTCACCAACAAAGAACTTGGCCACGTGCGGTCTTTATACGACCTTAGCCGCAATGAATATGGATAAAGTTGTCATGGAACCCTTCCAGCACGTCGGCCTTAACGCGAGCAACACGACCAACGCCTCGATGTATGCAGATAACGTTAGCTATTGTCTGTTAGAATCTCCAGAGCGATCGAACAAGACACTTTTGCTGCTGACAGAACAATGCCCATCGCATGCTCAAGGAATGCTCTTTTCCCTGTCCTCCATAAATTGACCGAACCAATAGTCGGTGGAGAAGATACCAGTGAAGACGAGGGGGGTGCCTCCTCCACCTCAAATCTTTGCTTAGATCCTCTTTGCGCTTCTAGAACCCTGAACCGAGACCTTGCAGGCATTGGTGTAAGCTTTAGCTTATGCATTGGGAGACACGAATTCCATTTCTGGCGATGCTTAAGGTCTTCTCCTCATTTTTGATCCAGTCTGAAATTGCCATCGTGGCTTTGGCAGTATTGCTAGCTCACGGAGTCCGAACCCCTCGAACGAAATTAATCCCAAGCACACATACCAATGCCTTGGTAGCAGCACTAGTCGACTTCCACGAGAGTCAATGCTACTTTCCGAGCACGATCCAGATCATAGACCTCATCGTTTTCTACAACACCCAGAAAACGACCGGTAATGATCCATCAAGCCTCTTCCTCGTCTACATAGGGTACGACGTCGTCGACTCCACAACCTTGGTCATTCTGGCAACTAGCGGATCTGTGCCCACAACACTCACGCTTGCATGTATCACTCGACACGGGCGCCACTCCTATCATTTTATTACATTGACCACATTAACGTGCATTTTAGCCACTATGACGCTCGCCTCGTCGACTTACTTCTTTGATCGGCATTCATTCTTGTCTGTTGTTGAAGTACCTTTAGATACAGGAGCATGCGAAACCGGACAGCGTTTAGACGAAGTGTTATTTCCATAATGTGGCACTTCGTCCCCGGAAAACAACTACATAACCTAGAGACATTGTCCACTTACTGGGCCTGGTTCATGTGGGCGTATCGCATCTCCTGGCTGTGCCTCTGTATATTCCGAAAGATCGACTATAAACATTGGAATCAACGGACACAATGAATCGTCACGAGCTTCGCTAGATCAAAATCTATTTATCACATGATTCATAACTACATGGCCTATATCTGGCCCATCATGTTCGCCACTGTATGGGTATCATGCTTCGCATTCCAATTGAACCCTTTAAGTGTCTATTTCCGGCACTCTTTGATCTCCTAGAACTGGTCATTTGGTCAGATCATTGCAGTCACGGTATGGTTCCCCTCAATCGTCGAGTATCTCTACATCTTATACAGTAAGTGCACACCTCTCTTGCTACAACGAGAAGACTCACTGACAACAGGAAATGGGCGGCATTGACCAAGCTTCTAAATACAGATACCCTTGTCCGCTCAAAGTGATGAAGGATATTGTACAGCATTCAGTCAAGATGGCTATCTTAAATCCCCCTGAACAAGCGGACGATGGGGCGCCTGAAATTGCCTCTGGTGCGGATATTAGGCCTCTACTGCATTCACGCACACCTTGAAGTATTGCCAAAGCGCACCTAACGCTACAGCGCCATGTTTGAGAGCCGTGTGTATCTGTATTATATCATTCTACAAGAGGAGAAGCGAATTGAGCAAGACGCAAATCAAAGACAAATCGAAGGATAAGAGCCAGTGCATAGCCCACATCTTTCCTCAAATGGGTTGAAAACGACAAAATGATACCTTCGAAGCAGGCGTCATGGCGTATCTGAAGGACAGGAGGACAAACTAGATAACAGTGACACCGTCAGCGCCTCGATCTGCCTAGATACAGTGCAGAATACTCAATATTCAATAGCAGCCTACCATTTAAAAAAGACTCCGAGACAAAATTCCCAGCGAAGCAGAATCTCACGACATCCTCGCAAGTCGACATGCCACACCGCAACTTGAATATAGAATTAGGTGTTGCGAGGTATGAATGACTGTTCCCTTCAAACATACTCTGAACTCTTCATTCCTTCTCTATTCCGATCGACGATCAGAAAATGGAGAAGCAAACGAGGAACAATATGAGCGGGACATTGAAATGTTAAGATCTGTCCCTTGGCTGGCATAAAAGATATAAAAACAGGTAGCGCAAGTGGATCTTCACTCAAGATTGATGGTATGAATGAACTACTCGGACTTGAGGGTTGACTTAGCGTTGCCTGCGCTCATGACAAATCGTGCAATTGGCATCGCTCAGGTGATTAAGATTCCCTTTCGAGATGACATCTTTTCCAGCGAGTTGAACGCAACTGATAAATCTATTCATCCTAGGGGAGAGACCAAGCATGTTTGCCGCTGATCCTAAATGACAATGATCACTACAAGTAGCCCTCATGCATGGCGTCGGTCCAGGGAAGATCAGGATCTTGATGCTGTGAATGCGCTGGTATGTATGCTCGATATGCTCCCAGACGCTCTTACCCAGAGTAAAACGCCCTTCGGATCAACTGATGTTGATATTTCCATCCAGGAAATGAGGAGCAGGACCCACCTCCCCCTTTCCCATAATTTATGGACGGGGCTGAGCTCATCTACGAGGACTTAGAGTATATCCTTATAAGCTGAAGTAAAGTAAAACCTCTTCTAACACTTCTTGAAACCGTATGAGGCGCAGGTGGGGGGCCAAGGTTGCGCGCGCGCAGCCCAGGTTCATACGACAAACTCAGCAGGCTACACCCCTAATGGCGGTAATGTTCCCAGAATTCATAGGAAGTCTGTCTGAATGCGGCTATTCTGTTGGAGGATACGATCGGACGAAAGACAGGATCATAAACAGTAGAAGATCCGGTCTTATCCCAAAAAAAAAGTCCCTTTACATATAGAAAGAGGTCGAGCATGTCCTAAAACCTTAGACAGGTATCCTGCCCCAACCTCGACGATTCAAATATACGACACAAAAGCGCATGTGGTGATGGGCGTGAAAAGTTGGCTCTCTCAAGACTAAGCGCGATTGAAACAAATTGGCGAGTAACGTGTTGAGATTGCAGAGGTAAGAAGAAAGAAGTGCTAGCTTTGATCCTATTGTGTCCGGTCCCTAATATAAGGTCCGGTATTTACCAATAAATTCTGATCTAGACCGGACCGCTATGCCAACTTTAGCCTGTCGAATTCTATGGATCTAACATCGAGTATCTATGTCCAGAGGCCTCTGGCTGCCTCCTGTTCAGCCTTCAAGATAGATACCTTAGAAACAAGGCTTAACATCTCCACGATTTTGCAATCATTTTCTGGGTGGGTTTTTGTTGGCATTTGGGCAGAATCTCCACTATAGTCTAACTTAGTTAGGCTTAGCGTTGCTTAGTAAGCCAGCCTTACGCACCAAGTATATAGTAATAGTAATACTATAGATAATAATTAACTATTTAACCTCTACTATTATCTATAATTAAATATATATTTTAAAGAGTTATAAGCCCGGGTTTAGTATTCGCTACCCCTTAGTAAATACGTTTAAAGAAGTAGTTAAATTATATATAAAACGATTTTAATAGTACCCCTAGATTTATTTTTAAATCTAGTCTATATAGTAGTAATTAATAATTATAACGGATTATTTAGAGTTTAAAATTAAGAAGTTGAATAGGCCGAAGAATTAATTTAAATTTAAATATAAAATAATAAATAAATACGTCCTCGATAACGTCGATTAAATAGTATTAAGTAAAGAGTTTCGATTTATTACTTTTATAGAACTAGAAATAGAAGGACCCCCTATTAAAGAGGAAAAGAAAAATTATAAAAAAAAAAGTTATTAAAATAATAAAAGAAGATTAAGGCCTAGAATAGAAAGAATATTAAAGTTATAATTAAAATAATATTCTATATCAAAGAAGGCCTATAGAAATATATAGAAAATATCGAGTTAATCGCCGGTTAATAAACTATATTTATAAAACTATATAATAAGAGTAATCTAGGTACTAGGGATAAAGTAATATTTAAAATCTTAAATACTAACTCGTTAAAATATACTATTATCGAGGTTTATATTTTAGAAATTAAAATAGTATCACGGGGTAGACTTTAGTAGGAGTATTATTATAGATATCTACTAAAACGGCGGGCTAAGCCCTACCGCTAGCCCTATCGGGACTAGGGTAACTTTAGGATTCTAGTATATTAGGGCCAAATCCTCTATAGAATAATTAATATCTTTTATACTATATACTATTATATTGACCCCTTATTAAATAGTAGTAACGGCTATACTAATGTAGAACTATACCTCTTCTATATTAGTGAGAACGATTATACTAGCTATAAGTAGTAAAATAACCCTTAAAACGGTTAATATACTCCCTATTAACTATTATATTTAAAATAACTTACTCCGTATCGATAGCGAGCCTTACCTACGTTATATTTATTTAGCGCTTTTATACTATACCCTACTACCTTAAATAAGTACTTTTAAACTCTTTATTAAGTTATTAAAGTAGTTTATTTAGTACCCTTTTCATTTAGGGTATCTATAATAAATATTAAACTAAGTATTTAGAACGTCCCTTTATTTATTTCCCTTTTATTAATATAGCTACCTATTTTAATAAACTACCTATTAAATAAACGTCTAGCCTAGTAAATATATTACTAGTTATATCTTTTACGCTTCCGCTATAGAAAAAAGAATACTAGAATACTAGTCTTTTAATACTACTTTTATTATTCGCCTAGTATTACTATTTTTAGTATTTATTATTAATTATTACCCTAGTTATTACCCTAGAAGAAGTTTAATTAAGCCTTATTATAATTGATTTTACTTTTTATTTATAAGAATTCCTATTATTAAATAAATATATCCTAAAATAGGTAAAAGTTACTCTTAACGTTAGACGAGTAGTTATTTAAATAGTTATATAGTCTTTTTATCCTCCTATTAAAGTACCCCTTTAATATTTATTAAGAAGGGGCCGGAAAGCGAAGTAATTTAATAACGACCTTTCGGAGTATACTAAATTTAAATAACTTATTATATAGTTACTTTAGGTTATAGATAAGACGTCCGTAATACCGCTTATCGGTACCTTCCAAAGGGATATTAAAGAGCTACGTTAACGCCTATAAAAGGAATAGTCTTTAAAGGACGAACCTAAAGACGAAGAAACTATAACTCCTCCCGAGCCCGAGTAACCTACTATAAATTCCGAATAAGTAATATAATTTATAGAATCGCTAGAAATTCAGGCTCTTATTATTAGGCTGGTAGTTAAGATAAAGGAAGGCCCGGTAAGACCTTAAGGCCTATTAAAAGTAAATAACTTAATTAATTAAGATAGTATTAATATTAGGGTAAGCGCCTAGAATAAATTAAAACTCGAAGAGATTAGATTCTTCGACCTTAAAGGTGATAGGAAGGATAACTTATTTACTTTAAGAAAGTATATTATATATAAAAACGTTTTCGACTTTAAGAATCGCGTTAACGATATAATTAAATAGTACGGCGAAGAGGAGGTATAAAAGTTTTTATTTTTATATCTTAAGGGAGTAGCCCTTAAATAGTTCTCGAATAAGTTAAGTATTAATACTAAAGTATTAATACGTACCTTCGCTAGCCCTAAATGGATAGGTCGTTTTATTAAGCGATTTAAAATAAAGACGCTAGAAGCTATACGTAAACTTCGTTTTAATAAATATAGATTTATTTAAATACGTACTAGTAAAACGCCTAAATAATATATAAATAAGATACTTAACTTAACTAGGGCCGCCGATATTCCTAGTATATATTAATAAATATTTATAATCTACGATTATATTAGCTCTAATTTTAAGCCTTTTATTAATCCGCTTAAACCTAGTATCCTACTAGATAAATTCCTTAATTTACTTAATATTAAGGAAGAAGCCTAGCTAGGAATAATACGAAGTAATAGGACGACTAGGCCTCTACCGCCTCCTAAGCTAAAGGGTTTATAGTAAGGCTAGTAGAATTATTAATAATTTAACCGGTTCCGTTTATAATAAAACTAGTTACCTTAGGCTACTTCTTATTAATTCATTAATCCGGTTTATTAGAATATACTAAGTATCCTTTAAACGTAGTAGTAGCCTCGTTAAATTTAACCGCCACCTATTTAATTATAGATTATTAGTAATAGTACTAGAAACGTACCTTTCCCTCCTAGAAATAGAAATCGTCCTAACTATTAACCGCGCCAAGAAAACCGCGGGCCTATAACCGGTAGTTATAATTTTAATTATTTCGGGCAATAATAAGTACCCCCTAGGCGTATAACTACTTACTATAGAATCGAGGTATAAGAGGACTACTTTTAAGAAAACGGTACTATAAAGTTATAAATAGAAGAATAATCCACGCTTAATATTAATTACGCTAATAAATAGAGCTAGGATTAGTAGTAAAAGGATTATTATAATAAATAAGACGAAATAGCCGGCTATTAAATAACTATTATCGATTTATTTAAATAGGTCGAGTACTATATCTATAAAGAGTTATTCTTTTTTAAAAACGTACTATATATATACCTTAGAAGCTAAGGTTTAGGTAGGAACCCTATTAAAGCCTCCTACCCTAGACATTTAATTATAAATACTATTTAGAAAAGTAAATAGCCTTTAGTAATAAACGAGAATACGGAAGCCTATTATTAAATTAAAACGAATAACGAATTACTAAAATAGAAGCCTATTATTAAATCAAACTACGACTCTTCCAAAAATACGGGAATAGGATAAACGTTTAGGAAGTACCGGTACGCCGGTATTCGGGTCGGCTTAGACTTTAGAATTAAAGTAGAAAAGAGTTATAAGGATACTAGCTATAAAGTAATTATCGCCGATTATAAATTTATAGTACGTTTCCTTTTAAAAGCTAGAATCCGTATTATAATAACCCTACTCTAAGTTACCGGTATTAATATTAACTACTATATTATTTCTAAATATATCGTTACCTCCTTATACTTCCCCGGGAAAAATAAGAGCGGTAATAAAGTAATAACCGAAACCGCCCCTAGGGAAGTCTATATTATAGATAATCTTAAAGTAAATATATTTATTAATATAAACGTTATGGCCCCTAAAGGGATTAATATATTAATATCTCGGTAAATCGCCCGTATCGGTAGCTACGATATAGAGTACCCTATCGACGTTTATTTAAGAGGTATAAATATGAACCGACCGGTATATATTACGAAAATAAGGGTTATCCCCTTATAAGCTACGGTAATTATCGAAGTTCATAAATTTAATCTACTAGTACGAGACTACTTCTTTAAACCGGTAGATATTAATCTATACCTCTTTACCGGAATCATTAACGATAGAATAAGATTAGTACTTATAAAGAATAAAACGGATAAGTATATTAAAATCCCTAGGAATATAAAGCTAGGTTAAGTAATCGAGGTTTAATTTAATAACTATTATAGTATTACTATAGGCGATAACGACGTTCGTAAACTCGTTATATAAAGGCCTCTTTAGGAGTATAAAGAAGCTTTTATTAAAAACGCTTTTAATAATATAATTATCGTTAGCTTTAGTTTATTACTTCTTAAATAATCTTTAGGGGGTAAAGATATAAAGAATTTAACCGGTTCCCGGCCTTCTATTCTATTAATAGAGGTAACTACTTCGGTAAAGGATAGTATCCTCTTAAATAATATTATTATTTATAGTAAATAACCGGAGCTAGTAAAGATTATTAATTAATTCTTTATACTTTAGGTAGAAGGAGGCTTTATTAATATTCTAGAAAACGAATAAATATATATACTACTACGCGCCGACTAGGAAGATAAAGTACCTAAAACGGTACGTATTTATCCTATAAATAACGAGAGCCGGAAGATTATTAACGAAATCTTTAATAAATTATATATTTAGGGACGATTTAAATAGACGATATAAGCCACTTTATTTAGCTTCCTAGTCTTCGTTATTTAGACTATAAAATTAAACGGTATTAAGAAGGGCCGTACTATTATTAATATTCGAGGTTTAAATATTATAGTTATAATAGACGTCTATTATTTACCTTTATAGAATAATATAATTAACGCCGTTAAAGGTTATTATTAGATTACCGTTATCGACGCGGCTAGCTTCTTCTATTAATAGCGTATATACCCTAAAGATAGATATAAATTTACCGTTGTATTATACCGCGGCTAGGAGACTTTTAATATTATAGTAATAGGATTTAAAAACTCGCCTATATACGTATAGCGGTAAATAGACCGGATCCTACGTATCTATAAGGTATTCGCCCGAGTATATATCGATAACGTTATAGTATTCTTTTAGACCCTCGAGGATTATATTTAATACCTATATATAATATTTTCTTTATTCGCTAAATTTAATATTTTAATTAACCCTAAGAAGGCGTTTATCGGTTATTCGTTAGTTATACTATTTAGCTAGAAGGTTAACTCGTTCGGGCTATTAACTTTTAAAGAAAAACTTATAATTATTAAATAACTAGTTTTCTCTTAAATACTAGTAGTACTTAAAACGTACCTAGGAATAACTAGTTAGTTAAGAGATTATATTAAAGATTATATTACTCTAGCTAGGCCTTTATAAGATAAGAAAACCGCGTTATTAAATAGAGTACCCCCTATAGGCGCTTAGCGATAGGAATATATTAAGAAGACTAGTTTTAAATTACCTTCTTTATAGGAGATCCGTTTATTTAAAGTTATTTAAAATACCCTTTTTAAGCCTTCCTTTTTATACTATTTTAATAATAAAAAGAAACTATTTATCGACTTTAATATTAATAAGAAATTCGGTTACGGGGCTATAGTTTATTATATTATAAAAGAATTAAAAGACCCCTATCCCGACCGGAAGTAGGTTTAATTTATCCTTTTCTTTAACCGACTCCTTAAGGATATAGAAATATACTATTAACCTACTAAAATAGAACTAGTAGGAATAGTATAGGTATTTATTAAGGTTAAGTATATAGTCGAATTAACCCTTAAAATAGTCGTTTATATTAATTATAGAGCTACGCTTAATATAGTTAAATAAATAAGTATAACTACTTTATCTACGATAAAGATAATTTATATATTGTACGGGCCTTAGATTATATTTAGTGTTTTTAAAATATAGAGATCCGTTATAAACCTAGCGCTAAATATATAATACTAGACGCCCTATCCCGACTATAGTAGAAGGACGTAGTTAGGGACTTTTTAGAAGGCGAGCTAGATATATTTTAGGTATATATATATAAAGTCTATATACTAGTAGAAATGAACGCGTAGTTTAAATAAGAATTACTTTAAGGGTACTAGAATAACGATTATTAGGCTAAAATAAATTATATATTTAACTATAACGTAGGAACCGGCGAGGACGCCGTAGATCTTCCTTTTTCGAAGGGGGATAACGGCTTAATATAATATACCGATAATTTAACTACTAATCGTATATATACGCCGGAGCGCCTATATATACCTTCTTTATACGTTAAAGCTATATTTAACGTCGTATATTCTAGTTTATATATAGGAAGATATAAGTACTATAAGATAATAACTAGGTATTAATATATATATAAACTAGATAAGAAGCTAGAGGAGTATTTACGATACTACCTATAATACTAATTATTTAATACTCCTAGGTATAAGCCTTATAGAGTATTATAGTTTATTCTTATACCGCCCTCTCCTTTCTATACGATTTCTATCGATTTTATCCTAGCCTTACCCCTTTCGTAGGAAGGATTCGATAATATTATAACCGTTATATATAAATTTTCCCGAAAAGTAACCGCGATTCTAGGAAAATTAATATAGAAGGTAGAGTAATAGGTATATATACTTTTACGTCGCTTATATTTAGTAGACTAGGGTATTTCGAAGGCTATTCTTTCCGACCGCGACTAGAAGTTTATAAATACTTTATAAAAGACTTTATTCAATAAATTTAAGGTGAGTTTAATATTTTCTATTACTTATTATTTATAAACGGATAAATTAAGCGAGCGTATAAATTAAATTATTAAAATTATATTACGATTCTAGATTGTTACTTTATAAAATCTTAAAGCCTAGGAAGAAGTACTACCTTTTATAATTATATAATATAATAATATATTCTCTTAACCTATTAATTATACCCTAAATAAAATAACTTTCGGTTTTATCGTTAATAACGCGTTAGACCTAGGAAGTTAAGAGAATAACGTTTTATTAAGAAAGTTAGTACGTATTTAAGCTTCGGATATAATTATCTATATTTAAATATACGATAAGGAGTATTATAATTATATTTATTACCTTTATTATTTCCGTTAAAGGGACTAGGCCTTACTACGCCTATATAAAGATTATAATATTCCGGTAAATAAACTTACTAGTTATAAATACGGTTAATAAATAACTAAGCTATTTAAGGTTCTTAACTATATCGGTAGGCTCGTATATTACCTTAATATCCCGGAAAATTAGAAGATCCATAACGTATTTTTAATAATATAGTTAAAGTAGTACCTACTACCGGATAAGGACCCTTTTAAACGTCTATAGCCTATTAACCCTAAAGTAGTAGAAACCGAGCGAGACGACTTAAAGTTAGAATAAAAACTAGAGTATATCCTCGATAAACGCGTTATTAAAAAGGGGAAGGGTTATACTATTAAATACCTCCTATCCTAGAAAGGCTAGGGATCTATATAGGACCGTTAAATAAACGTTAAGAATATTTTCGCGGGCGAATTTATTAAGGAATACGAATAATAGGTTAAATATTAAACTAAATTCTTCTTCTAGGGTCGATAACTCTAGAAGTATAACTATATTTCCTTTTTATATTATCGCCCTTTACCTATCCTTACTAGGAAATAGCCGTTATATTAAATCTATTTATCGAGCTTTATTTAGAGTACGGGCACTACGAAAATATTAAAGAGGTACTATACCGAGAACCGGTAAAACTACTTCTTAATAGTTTTAAATTATTCGCCTAGTCGTATATAGAGCTATATGGCCCGAATATCCTAGTATAGTATTACTTATATACTCCTCTATATAGACTTAAGTATATACCCCTCGTTATCGCTACTTCTTAGTTAAGTAGTATATTTATATAGGAAAGAGCTTCGGATAATATAAAAATCATATAATTATTTAGCCGAATCGGGACTAGCTCCGCGCTAAAATAATTTTAACTCTAAAAATACCGTTAAGCGACTTTTACCTAGATCTAGCCCAGATCTAGCCTAGATTTACGCTAAAACCTTACTTTATTAATATATACTTAGGGCCTTAGTCCTTTAGTATTAATACTCCTATAACGCTATACGCATACGCCCCTATTTCATTAATACTATAGCTCCTACCGCTAGCTACCTACGTTATCCCTATACCGCCCTGTCGCCTTACCTCGCTATCGCGATTTTAATACCAAGCTTTACGGCTCTACGTTAAGCTTTAAGGCTCTACGGGCCTACCCGTAATCGGTCGATAATTTAGAATATATACTATTTACTTATTTACTTCTATATATAGACGCCACTTATGTTATTACTTATATAAACGTATTAACGAGGGCGTTAGCTTCTTTCTTTTAAATTAGGCGATCTATTACGGGGTAGACTTTAGTAGGAGTATTACTATAGATATCTATTAAGACGGCGGGCTGAGCCCTACCGCTAGCCCTATCGGGACTAGGGTGACTCTAGGATTCTAGTATATTAGGGCCAAATCCTCCATAGAATAATCAATATCTTTTATACTATATACTATTATATTAACCCCTTATTAAATAGTAAATTAAATTTTATTTAAAATAGGGTTAATAGTACTTAAATAGATATTTAATATATTTTTTCAAATAGAATTTAAGAAGAGCCTAGCGCCTTTACTATTTAATATAATTTAATCCGTTAAGGGTTTAAAATAAGAACCTAGTATTAACGATATAATAATAGTAATCGGTTAATATAACCGGATAATTAAAGATAAGAAAGAAAATTAATATACTTTTATAATTAAATTTAGTAAATAGGATAAATTTAATAAAGGGAAGCCTCTTATTATATTTTCTATTATTAATAATAATAAAAAGGATAAAAAGAAGGATAAATATAACTATTATAACTATATTAATTATAAAAAGAATAAATACTATTTCTTTAACTCTAAATAACGTTTTAAAGACTAGAAATTATTCGTTAATAAAGAATACTTTATAAAAGAGAAACTAAAGACGTCGAATAAAACTATAATTCAAAATTAAAATAAGGATAATTCTATATAAATTAAATTATTTACGGCTAAATAGAAATTTATTAATACCGATATAGTATATAATATTAAAGAGGACGTAGTCTATATAGATACCGCCTCTAATATATATATATTATGAAATAGAACTAAATTTATATTTTATATTTTATAAATTATATAATAATTTTCTTAATAGGATTAATAGTTAATGTTTTCGTATAGAAAGTATAGGATCTATATACTATCTAATAATTATCGATAATAAACTAGATTAAATTATCTTTACTAATATATACTATGTACTTGGAATAGACTATAATTTACTTTTAGTCGCTACTCTCGAATAGAAAGAATATTCTACTACTATAGTAAATAATAGATTTAATATTATAGATTCTAAAAATAAGAAAGTACTATTAAGAATACGTTTTAATATTAATTATTTACTAGATCTAAAGTATTCTAAAATACTATATATATTGAAATTATTATATAATTACCCGGTAAATTATTACTTTTAAAATAAATAGTACTAGCGTTTAGTATATTTAAATATATAGAATATAAAGAAACTAGCGACTATAAGTAAAGAAATTAATATTAACGAAGTAAATCGTTTTTAAAAATTAATTCTAGATTATAAACTATATAAACTATATATAATAAGAAAATAGATTAAGGAATCGTCTCGTTAACCTCGTCGCTAGAACCCTAATAAGCGGGAAATAATAAAGGGTATATTTATATACTCTAATCTCGTAGAGGGAGGACTAATTAAATAAATATTTAAAAAATACTCCTATATTAAATTCTTTATAGATAACGCTATTAATATAATATTTATAACGATATTGAAGAGAAAATCCGATATACTAGTTACTATTAAGAATTACCTAAATTGGATATTAATTTAAAGTTATCCGATAAAGCGACTAAGTATTAATAATGAGATTATCTATACTAGTTATAAAGTTTAGAACTTTTTAAAAGAACGCGGGATTTAATAAGAGTTATTAACTCTTTATAATCTAAATTAAAACCCGGTTATTAAACGTACTTTTCGTACTTTATTCGGGAGAGTAAGAAGTATTCTAAATAATACCGGATTATTTTAATTTATATAGGGCGAAGCCCTAAATTTTATAGTTTATTATAAAAACCGCTCGCCTATTAAAGTATTTAATAGAATAACTCTATTTGAGGCCTAGTATAGATTTAAACCCCGACTCGATTATATATATACTTTCGGTTATATTATTTATATATATAATACGGATTCGGTATTTAGGAAGCTAGATAATAAAAGTAGAAAATATAAATTCCTTAATTATAAAGGATTAAATTAATACTATCTATAGGATCTTAAAAAGAGGTAAGTTTTTCGCGCTTTATAAATAAGATTTAATAATACTATTATTAATAAAGAATTAGAGGGTAAAATATATAATAATATTTAAAATTTCTTTTCTAAAGATAGTATTAATTATATATTAATATAGTTTATAAACGAGGATAACTTTACTAGTAAAACTATTATTAATAATTTTATAATTATACTAGTACTTAATAAGGCTAAAGTATTTTTTTAAGAAACTAAAATATAATTAAATATTAAAATAGAAATATTAAACAATAATTTTAAAGAACTAGTTCCGTAATTAAGAGTTAATAGGAACCGGGATCGAGTTAATTATCGTAAACTCTATAATATTAAATAATATACTAAACGCGGATTTATATTAAAAGTTAGTAAAATTAAACTAGATAATATTTCTACCGTCCCGTTAATTATATAAAAAGTATTAAATAAACCCGATAAAGAGAAATAATATATTATATTTACCGAAGAGTTAAATAATTTTATAAATAATAAGATTTAAGATCTCGTTCTAGTACTACCTAATAAGAAAATATTACTAGGAAGGTAGTATAATATCTAAAGTTACTAGCGTAGAGCTAGTAGTTTAGTAATAATATAAAAGATATAAAATAATTACGGGGTTTATTACTAAATAGTTTTTAAATCCTAGATTTAATAATAGAACTAATCTCTAAAGATTCTAATAAAACGGGGGAATACTAACTCGATATAGGATTATTAAAAGTTAAAACCCCGCGATATTAAAACTAGAACCCCGTATCGATAAATAATAATATTATAGAGGTAGCGGAGTATATATATATATAATATACTAGCGCCTTTAGCGGGGCGTAGGTGTATATAATATATTATTATTTTATAATTACCTCCCTCTTTAGGCCCTAGTCCCTAGGTATTTAAATATTTTAATAAAAAAATACTTATTAAAAAACCTTCAAACCCTCTAAAAGAAATAAGAGAAAAGAGTTATCTAATATAATAATATTATTATATAATAATTTAAATATAAGGCTACGTACCTAATCCTTTAATATTTATAATACTAGTCACGGAATAATATTTAGTTAATTACGAAGTTTATTAAAAAACCTTTAAACCCCTTAAAGAAAATAAGAGAAAAGAGTCTTCTAGTTTATACTATCGGTCCTATAGCGCTAATATATAGTACTAGTCGCGGAGCGATACGAAACTATTTCCTATAGTATTATTATATAATATTAATAGCGGAAGGGTAATACTATTAAACTACCTCTACTATATAGTAATATTAATAATAAATAAATAGTATATTCATAAAGCTATCTCTATAGTATTAATATATAATAATAGTAGTTAATTAAATAAGATTTCTTTCGTCCCTATAATACTATTATATATAATAATAACGGAGTGAAATAGTATATATTATCGTTCCTATAACGTTTATAGTATTTATAGTAAATATAGTATATTTAATTATTCCTATAGTATTAATGATATTAGTAGCGGAATAGTAGAAACTATCTTTATTATATACTCCTATTATATTATGAAAATATTAATAGTAAAATACTATATATAAGCGGTATAATTTTAATATTATACCGGGAGATTAGTAATAATATAACTATTATAGTAATAGTTATATCTATTAATAAAAGTAAGGTAGCGGAGCGGAGGCGCGTATTAATATATTATAATAATAAAGTATTTAGCGCGACGGTTTATTATTAAAATAAACTCGCTCGTTTATTTACTTTCTCTTTTTATAACTCTTTTAGTCTTTCTCGTATATTATTACTCTAGCTTTATAATAGCGTTCTAGTATTATAATTAATATATAAATAATACTCTCGTTATATATAATTTTCTTCTAACTCTATAAATAGCTCTTATTTACCGATAATATTAATTTATTTATATTAATTATTTTAGTTATAAATATACTAGTAAATATAACTAGTCCGCTATTAGCGCGACTATATAATACTAATTATAATAGTAATTTATTATACTTCGTAGCTCTTTTACCGGGTCTACTTCTATTAATTTAATAATAATTATATTCGAGGTACGTCCCCTTCTTATATACTCTATTATATTAATCGCTACGCTGCGGAACAGGGAAGGGAAGGGAAGGGAATAACCCCCGCTCCCTTCCCTTCCAGCAGGGAAGGGAGCGGAAGGGAAGGGGCAGGGATTGCCAGGGAAGGGAAGGGATTCCCTGCTGTTCCCTTCCTCCCTGCTCTCCCTATAGGGCTGCTCCCATATATGGCCATGTATGCGCGCATGTATG
>JAABUK010000206.1_pt1 | contig 140812 bp, 155 predicted proteins | sample 5559141 | NCBI WGS metagenome assembly JAABUK01 (sample SAMN10711869, study PRJNA513367) | rock metagenome | isolation source: Antarctica rocks | place: Antarctica: Victoria Land, Pudding Butte nord | collected 2016-01-03
AACTCCGCTCATCTATCCTACTCATCATAAACCACCTCCACCACCCACCACCCACCAGAATCCATACATCCCTACCGCACTCCAAAAACATCCACAAAAGCCCATCCCATTCGGTGGCACAGAAAAAGCCCCAATTCCGAGCCCCAGTCTGATCAAGAACCATCTATATCTGCGCTAGTCACCCCATTGCTAACTTCCTGCTGTTCTACTGCTCAAGCTACTATTCTAGACATCTCGAGGTGGTGTGTATACTATCCCAGCTTCTCAGCTCTAACAAATGTGAATCCGCATCGCCATATACACTCGAGCGCCATGACCCTATGATCGAACCCGGCTACCAAAGCATAGCAACACCGCAAGCGCTGGCCAAGCCATAAGAAAATGTTATCAACTACAGATATCGAACAAGAAAGCAACTCTTGATTCCAGCGAGTCACACATTATCAAGCTTGTCACACGTGCGCAAACCTTGCTAGGCCATGTAGACCTTAGCCTTCAGGACCCAGATCGGCAGGGAAAGAGACATCGGAAGCGACTTCACACGGGGGAGATGCGGAGAACGAGGATCCTGTCAAGGAGAAATACTCTCCACACAGCAGGTCATAAGTCGGCAGCTTCCACAAGATATTCAGGACATCACGTGTATTTCTGCCCAAGCACGCTCGCACAAGAACCCAAGCACGAAACGCCAATTGGCTGCCAATATGTTTACTAGGGTATATGGAACCGTCGGTATCTATATGGACATGCTGTGAAGAAGAACATACCATATGATACTAATGGGAGGATGTGATACTGCTCTTACTCATAACAATCTGCCATTCGTCGTGTCTGATAGTGTAGACGGTGCTTCACTCTGTTGGACGTACAAGCTTCGGGATATCTCTAAACGATGATTCCGTTGTAAGAAGGGACGCTGAAGTCGGTGCTGCTCCGCGTGCACGATCTGCTAAGTGTCATGCCTGCGGTGACGTCTGCCATAACAGACTTGAGCCTCCACAGACTGCTGCACAGTGCTGTTTCAGACGCTGCGTCCGTGTAATGGTCGTGGGTACGGAGGAGGTTCCAAGATTTGATGCTGAGCTGCTATCGCCATGGCCTGCTTCTGTAAATGTGTACTGCTAATTTTCAAATGGCAAAGTCTTCACCCATCGCCTTCCAATTCGTATTGGCTCCCATCACCAATATCTGCCTCATCCATGTCGTCATCATCATCGTTCAAAGCGGCGGCGTGCATCAGACCAGCGACTTGCTGGTCGTTATCTGCCTCTTCACCTTCGCGATCGTCATACATCGTTCCCTCATCATAAATATCGGTCCGTGTGTTCAGATAGGTACGTAATCGATTGACGCCATCGCCCGAAAAGACGCAAAAAACAGTTCTTTGGTGTTCCGTAAACTCTATACAGCAGTTAGCATCGCTGATTAGCAGTAGCGAATCGGTTTCGTGGTTTTACCTGGGGGAGCTTCTCTGCAGAAAGCAACAAGGTCATCTCGCATGTAGAAAGCTTGGACCCCTGTCAAGCTGAGATGCGTCAGTTTCGGACACTTATTGAGTAATGCATGGATGCCCTGTACACAGTCAGTAAAACACGTAGCGAAAGACGATATGACGTACGCGGAGTGTCAGATTGATACAGTAGCTCAGATGAACTCTTTCAAGAAGGCTTAGCATTCCTCTAGGGCGCAGCGGCTCGGTGTGTTTGGCCAAAGCATAGATGCTCGTGTCTGAGATCTGCTGGCATTTGACGAGGCCAATCCTTCGAAGTTTTGGGAGGCTAGCCAGCTGTTTCACGCTATCGTCCGTGAGATGATGGCAACAGGCTAGATCAATGTACCGAATTCTGTTGCACAATTTGACAAGCTGCACAACAGCCGCGTCTGTGATGTGGGCGCAATGACCAAGGTGGATGTAATGCAAATTTTTGCCAAGCTTGGTGATTGCAAGCACCGATCTGTCAGTGATCTCCTTGCATTTCGCAAGAACGAGGTTTCGTAGCCCTGGCGAAGTCTCGATAATCTTTTCGACTGCCTCATCGTGAAGCTGCGAACAGGCCGTAAGATCTAAGATGCGGAGGCTCTCAAACGACATATTCTTTGGCAGGTCAAGAAACGCAACGTCTGTGACCAAGTTGCAATGTCCAATGCGGAGTTCTCGAAGTTGTCTTCCCCGTGAAATCAAATTAGTGATTGATACATTAGTGACCTGTCTGCAATTATGAAGGTCGATCTCAAGCATGTACGGGCAATGCTGTGAAACCGCCATGATCGAGTCGTCGGTGATCAGGGAGCAATTGTTGAGCTTGAGCTGAGCCGAGTTAGTAATCGCGAGCATGGTGTTAGGAATAAGTGTCTTACTCGTTTCAAGAAATGGCAATTCTCTGCAAGTGCCACTAAAGATTCGTCTGTCACCTTGGAGCAATCCGTAATGTTCAATCCTTGCAAACGTCCGCAATTCTCGGATACAGCTTTCAAGGTATGATCGGTAATTGCGTCTAGACCAGTAATGTCCAGAGCCAGGAGGCTTCTACTTCCATGTATCAATGAGCATACCCCTCCATCTGTCAACTTGATGCAGCCCGTCAACGTAAGTCTCTCAATCCTCTTGCAAAGAATGAATGGCTTGACAGTTCCGTCATTTATCTGGTCATTCAGGTTCGAGAGATTTAGTCGCTTCACGAGAGCATTGTACGAGTAATAGCCCTCGGGTTGCTGGATCGACATGGTAACGCTTAGCAGATTTTGCCAGGAATTGCATAAAGGGCGATGCCACAGCAGATCCACACTGTTTCTCGACCACATCTTTGAGACCAACATACAGGTCCTCAGATCCATACTCGAACTCAGCTTTGTGAAGACGCCAATCAGAAGCTCGGGAGGAAGGCGGCTTATAGGTGAAATCCGGTGCTCGCGTTCCTGAGATGGAGACATAGTCATTTCTCGCAGCGAAGCCACGCCAATCGATGATTCCGAGTCATTTCGCTGAGCTGTGAAAAAATCTGTATCATCATCGTAGGCAGCTCGCTCGGGCGAGCTCGATGATGATGAGGCCGACGTTGACGTGCTGGCCTCCAGCATTTCCGAGCGTGTTCGTACCATTCTCGATGTATGGTGCAGCAGCAACACTCGTCGGTGGATTGAAGACCCGCGGGTGTAGGGTGAAGAGAGGGGGAGGGGGGCTTGCCGTTGCAGATTTCGAAGCCCGGGCAGGGTATATTTGGGCGACCACCGGACGCTCTTTCTCCAGAGTTATTTCGCAGCTCGTAGGGGTAATCGAAGAGGTAGTGGATAATAGTGGAGGTAGAGTGCCGCTGCTGTCGACCGGGGAGTGAAGACGCTTCTTGAAGACGAGGCTACGGCGTCCTTTTCCAAATTTCTCTCATCCGTGCAAGTTTGGGAAAGTCTCAGATATGGACCTTGTCTTTCTCCATGTCCCATTCAAGATCTGGAATGCTGGAGAGACGGAGATGGATGGTTTGTCAGGATGATAGGAACGATCCCGCACTGGATGGTAAGCGCCGTCGCCCTTTGTCAAGCTAAGCACCGCGACGTGCTTTGGATAGTGCGAATGCTGTGTTTTTCATGCAGGCGTCATGATGCAGATGTTAGGAAGGAATTAGGTTTCAATGAACGCGCAACGAGAGGTGTTTGGTGGTCGTTGCCGTCTTTCCCCCAAAGAGGTTCATCTAGCGCCTTGTCTGACGGGTGACTGACGCTAGAGCTACGTTTCCGATTTGGTCACGTGTCTTGTTACTGAACCGCCAAGTTATGGTAGAGACAAATGGATGAACAATCGTTTCTTTTGTCCACATCTCTACATTCTACCAACAAGTCACATACCAGAATCCTATTGAATTCTTCAGACGCTCAGGATCTCTCATAGGCTCCCAAAATGTTCATCATCAATTGGTGTAAGCTGCCACATAACTCTTCCCCAAGGCCCCATCCCCAGCACTGCGCCTCTCGGCAACGTTTCTTGCTATTGCAAATGCTGATGTGGTCCTGATACTCATTAGTTTGGGATGTCCTCGCTTCTTTAGGCTTGCTGAACAAGCATGCCAAGCTCCTCTTCCTCGGTCTTGACAATGCGGGCAAAACGACCCTGTTACACATGCTGAAGGTACGTTTTTGTCTGACCATACGGCCATAAATCGTAAGGAATGAGAGTCGGCAGAAGGGAAGTGATGGGAGCTATACAGGGAGGCCTCCTCGAGAAGAGTTTGTTGATATGATCTACACAGAACGACCGAGTTGCAATGCTACAACCCACCCTACACCCAAGTAAGCTACCCTTCCACGTCACCAAGCTATTCGTTCTAACAGTTCCCAGCATCAGAAGAGCTTGCCATCGGTAATTGCCGCTTCACAACCTTCGATCTCGGTGGCCATCAACAAGGTACATTTCCTCCTAAATTTCCTGCAGCCTGAACCCACTAAACCATACATCCATCTAGCCCGCCGTCTCTGGAAAGATTACTTCCCTGAAGTGTCCGGTGTCGTCTTCCTCGTAGATGCCAAGGACCACGAAAGGTTCGCCGAATCAAAAGCTGAGCTTGACGCCCTCCTTACTATGGAAGACCTGTCCAAAGTTCCCTTCTGCATCCTGGGTAACAAAATCGACCACCCAGACGCTGTCAGTGAGGAGGAACTGAGGCATCAACTGGGTCTATGGCAGACCACTGGGAAGGGTAAAGTGCCCTTGGAAGGGGTTAGGCCAATCGAAGTCTTCATGTGCAGTGTTGTTATGCGGCAGGGATATTTCGAGGCTTTCCGTTGGATTTCTAATTATGTTTGAGCGCTGTCATTTTGTTGGTTGGTAAAGATTTCATGTGACGAAAAGAAGAAGAATAAAGGGCAGAACGGCTGCGTGGTACCTTGTCGGGATGGAGACCGACCCTTTAGCGTGTATTGTTCAGACTTGTATATGATAATATTTCCACACATAGATCTCTGCTAAGTGCATGCTAAGCACCAACGACCCGCACCTGGGCCATAGCCATGATAGCTTTCAGTGTATCGTGAGAGCATCTCTCCGTCATCCGCCTAGACCTCTCATAACGATGAAGAAATTTCTCCACAAGGCGAAAGGCACCCTCCAGTATACCAACTACCAAATCCCAAACTATCCCATTCCATCCAGCTCCCAACCTACGGCTACCTCTCCTCCAACATCCCTCGACGTCTTCCGTTACCGCTCCCACCACGGCGTCAACCTCGGCTCCATATTCGTCCTCGAAAAATGGCTATTCCCATCCATGTTCGAGCTGGGCGTGAAGGGGGATAGCGAGCTTGATGCTGTGACTGCGTACTTGAGCGCCAAAACCACCGTCCCTGCCACTGGCTGATACGGTGAAGGTCAATCGCCGCATACGGTGTCGAAGCTACGCGCCAAAGATGGGAAAAGCATTGGGCTTCTGCCCTTACAGATGAAGAAATAGTATGGTTGGTATCTACCGCAGGGATTACATCTCTCCGACTGCCAATTGGCTACTTTACGCTGGGTCCTGCGTTCACGGACGGGACGCCATTCGCTGGGCAAGTTGCACAAGTCTACGGGAATGCGTGGTCTGCTGTACGCCAGCTTTGTGAACGACTCTACTCCGCCGGCATAGGCGTGCTACTCGATTTCCACGCCCTTCCCGGCAACGCCAACACCGAAGACCACGGTGGCGTTTCGACGAAGAAAGCCGAGCTATGGGGCAACAAGTCCAATCTCTCACTAGGACAAAAGTGTTTTCTCTTCATGGCTGAAGAAGTCAAGAAAGGCAGCATAAAGGGCTGTCTGGGCATCGAGCTTTGCAATGAAGCCTGCTGGGGCGCCAAAGGCATGTACGAGTGGTATTCTGACGCAATCAGCGCCGTTGGAAGAGTCGACGTGAGCATACCACTCTACATCAGCGATGCATGGGACCTCGGCTCTGCCATGGCGTGGTGTAGAAAAATGAACAGGCGCGGAGCTGGAAATCCCATAGGAGTTGATACGCACCGCTACTACACTTTCACGGACAAAGACAAATCGCAGAGTCCGCGGCAGATCATCGAGCGTGTACGCAGGGAATTAGATGAGGTACACGTGGCGCTGGAGGATGCCACAGACAAGGGCGCTGTGCAAGTCATCGTTGGTGAATGGAGCTGCTGCATGACCGAGGACTCTTGGGCCAGAGCCGGTGGTGCTGATAAAGACGATCTGGTAAGGCAGTTTGGCAAGGCGGAGACAGAGCAGTGGAAACAAAAAGCCGGGGGCGCCTTCTTCTGGACTGCGAAGATGGAGTGGATGGATGGTGGGAAATGGGGTCTTTTCGAGATGGTGAAAAAGGGGGCCGTTTTACCCTCAGCGGATTTGACTATGCCCTTTGAAGAGGTCAAGACAGCTGCTGAGCGGGCAAGACGACAGAGATTGGACAGAAAAAAACAAGCTGTAGATGCCCACGTCTGCTACTGGGATTCACATGCGCCACGAGGGCAATTCGAGCATTGGCGGTTCGGGCAAGGGTGGGACTTGGGATTTGCAGATGCTCTGGCTTTCTTTGAGATGAGAGCGAGCGGGAATCTGCAGGGAGCTAGGGATGGTGCAGATGTCATCGGGGTTTTAGAGCTATGGGTTATGAAAAGGCTATGTGAAACCGGGCAAGCTGGGATCTTTGCATGGGAATGGGAACATGGGTTTAGACAGGGTGTAGGCCATTTCCGAGACATTGTATTGCTGACTGGATAAGGTACGTTTCTTTCGCTCACCCATCTTGCTGAAGATGCCGATGCTATACAACCGATCCAGAAATTCAAAAATCCTGCTACACATGGTTGAAAAATTGGACATCGGGTACTGCCAATTCTGCTACTGTTGCAGCCTGATCCAGTTCACAGAGTCTGCTCGCAATCTCGGACTATCACTCCCCCAATGTCTTGACTGGTGGGAAGTAAGCACCTCGAAACTGTGGCGTCCTCCCAAATTGTTCGCACAGCTTACATGGGTGCTCGTTGCAGGGTGCTCGTTGCAGGGTGCTCGATACATCCACGGAAATTACTACACACGCCAGCATTAGTCACTTCATCAGAGACATAATCCACAACAGCTCATGCTTTGGCCCACCAGCAGGCGCAATCGAGACTGCGTATAAGGAGCTCCAGGATCACAGACGCATGCACCAATCTACAACTCCCTACGCTTTCCCAAGAGCAGGGAGCCATTTAAGCAAAGATATTGTTCCAGTACTTGAAGACCGCTCTGGTAGACTTGACATGCATGAGACGAGTAATATTTGCAAACCTCTTCCGCACCGCCGGTCTTAGCCAGACCCAGATGGAATATCTTTCCACTTCCTTATCATCTCGACCCAATTCGAGCCCCTATCCTCTGATCAAAGTAATTTACAAGGTCCTATGTTGTATCTCAGTCGCATATAATTTTCACAAAGCGACCTATTAAAGGATTTACACCAATGGAGACGTAGCAGACTCCCCGCTCCCGTCTATGCATAATAGGGCAAATTAGTATGACCGACACCTTTCATAGTCTCCTCAAAACCATCAAGGTAGGTATTATTGAATGGCTATCGACATTGATAGGACACAATGTCACTAAATGCCATACCTTTGTAGCAATACCTGTAGAAGCCTAGCCCCACGGCCCTACGACGTCTATATTTTTCTGCTACAATCAGCTCCTTAGGACTATCAAGCCGTAATATTCTCTGAGACTAATATCTACCTCGCCAGAGGGAGACCCTCTCACAAAAATAGAATCCAGATTGCTGCAGTGCAGGACTCAAGGTATTGCACCCTAGAGACTGTTCGAGGAGAATTTCTTTCACTATCGTTGAGCACTGTACGTATTGCTCATCAGTAGATATAATCCCAAAAAGAACATCTATGACCTGCTGTACAGGAAGACGTAAGATGCTATAAATTTCGATATTGGCTCAGGAAACGGATTCATACCAAGGGCGTGGATATGCTTGACTGGCAGTCTAGACCGCCTTATATTTCGTACGACTCCCAACAAGAATAGAAGCACGCCGTCACTTCTCACCCAATCCAGAAGCTCTGCATGCTTCGTTCTATTTCACGATAGCGTAAAGGAATCTGTCATGAATTAGCTAAAGACCCGCTTTTTCAAAAACATTGAAAATGCATACCCATATAGTCCTTCTCTCCAACCTGCTCGTCACAACCAAAGTCAGTATTCCCCTTTGAACATCATTTTCAATTGCAAGACGTATTCGAAAGGTAGGTTCGTAAGAAACGTATTAGAAACTGGCTGTGGAACCAACGTACCCCCTTCGCAACAACATTATCCACCACAATACACGTCCTCGGCGCGCTCATCTCGATCGCCCAATCAACATAGTCCCAATTGTTGACCCAATCGGCACCAACGAAGTTGAAGCCGACGCGCTCCCTCTTGCCGGCATGGATGTCCTCCATATAATTGCGGCAGAACATCCATACCTGCGCCAAGGAAGACCTCGACTCGGTCACCGACGCCAGCAGCTTCGATGTTCTCGCGGACGACTTCGGCATGGTGAGTGTTAAATTCAATAGTCGTAACATACAAGCCAGGATTCTCGGTAGCGAGCCAGATGGCTGAGTAGCCACCCAAAGTTCCGACTTCAAGGGTGTGCTTGACGGCGAGCATGCGGCATTGGAGGGTAAAAAACTTGCCCTGTGGAGAAGGGGTCATGATATTGGAAAAACCTCTATCTGCAGATACTTGTAACGTAAGACTAAGGCTGGCACGGCTTGGTCGTGTAGGAGGGTGTAGAGTGGACATTGTGTATGCATCAGTGGATACCCAACGTTCGTCAATCTCGTAGTCGCCTTGGCCGGGATTGCACATTAGTTTGACGGTAGAGGCAGGCATTGTGGTATATGTCTAGCTGTGTTTCTGATTTTTGGCTAAATCAGGAGATATCAGGCGATATTCGAGGGCTCTGGAGAGGCTATATATGTTAAGCAGAGCATACTCGGACAGGCTCGGAGTTCCCACGGGATTCCGGAGCACGATCCTATCAATCAGCGTGCATGAACTAGTCGGCTCCTCAATATGTTTACATAGGTAGGCAAACTAGCAGTTCAGAGGTATCTTGCAAGTATTTTGAGTTTCAAGGCCCACGTTGACACATGACTAGAAGTCCCAGAACGCGTCCAGGTCCCATCCTGCAATGTTGGTAAGATCAAGCCCTTCGAGATCTTGACCAAAGTCCTACAGAGAATTAGTCAAATTCATATAAGGTGGTTAGTAGAGACTATCCCACCTCAAGCAGTCCGTGACTGTCCATTGGCGTAATCGGTGTCATGTCATTCCCGCTCGACGCTCCATTGGGAACGCTTGGGCCCACCATTGGCTGCAAAACAAAGGTCAGCGAGTTTGATTCCCAGATATTGTGGCGCATACCATGTTTGGCAGGCTGGCTAACGTAGCAGCCGCCGAATAGTTGTCTTGGAGCGCAAGCACCCTCTGGGTGATTCGAGACACTCTGTCTGCAGCAACATGCTCCTCATTCCTCGTATGTTCCGGTAAGAGCCTCTTCTTGACTAGGCCTGCGATTGCACAGACACAATAATACTCCTGCAACCCAATACCGAGGCACATAATCTTTTCTTCGAGCATACTCAGAGCTTTTTCCACATAGTGGACAGGATCACCGCTCAATTGGACTATCGAGCTGCGCGATGCTGAGCGCCGCCCTATTGAGACATCAGCGACCTGGACACCGCACTGGCATTCAAATGAAACATACCTGGCTTAATTTCAGAGAACGAAACACTGTAACAAACGCTTAGCGCGGCACCCAAAACATCATTCCTGAATAAACACAGAAAGCTGTTACCGATGCTTGAGAGCTGATCGTGTAGGTCAAGAATGGTCATTGCACTTCTAAGATGGACGATCGCCGAATAGTCATATCGGGAGCCCCAGGGTTCATCTCGAGCGTAGGGTCTATGGAGGAAGAGTAGGAGTTGCTGTAGCTGGAGCTGTAAGAGAATTCGGGACACTAAGGCTTCTCGGTCGTTCCAATGCGGGATATCGTCAAGATACTGCATTATCTTCTTGTCATACAGCAGCACATCTTCATAGGGCACTTGTGAGTTGGGATCGTTGATAAGGGACACAAGCTCGAGGCGCAAGGACCAGCTCGAGCGAGAAAGGTGCTGATAAGATGATCTCGTGAATTGTGTGGACGGTCTTGGGTTCGGTAGCTGTTCAGTTGGCTGATCAAATTCTTCATCTTCCAAGTTTAACGGTGGTCCACAGTCTTCGAAAAGGTCCCGCGTCATAGCGGGCATCCCTCTTTCCATAGTAGCTTGTAGCTCTAATTCTGATATTGTAACCCAGATCCGCCTTCGCATCTCTTGATCAAATACGGAGACCTTCTTACGAGATGGTGTAGCATGTCGCAGGTTTACTATGTGAGCATCTCGATGGAGGCCAGCGGACATTGCTAGTCTCAGAAGATTACCCGCAGAGATCCATGTGCGCTTGCGTTTGACCGAGTTCATCTGTTTCGCTATGAAAGAAAGGCAGTGTACCTGAAAGACAGTAATTGTGACATGCTTCTGGCTCTGGGAATTCAACCACGAATCACAATGACGTATCCACATTATAGCAGTCTCGCGCTTGACAGAGCTATCTCCTCTAAACAATGCCGGATCTTTCTCTCTGATACTATTGGTTGTAGCAAGAACCAGCAGTAGCAATGCAACGAAAGCAGGTCTCCCTTCATGTGGGGCAATCCAGAAGGCATTGTACTCGGCCCAAAACGTCGGTAGATGCAAGATACGATGGGTCGTCTCCAGGTTATCGACATAGATGCGTACGAGGCAGTCCGCGACTTTGCGTTGAGGGAGTAGTTTGGCTAGACTATTGTCATTGGCGGAAATACCGTCACCTTGACCAGGGCCTTTGATTTTGGTGCTCTTGAGTTCTCGTTGCACGTGTGCCAGCCCTGGATGCTGGACAATCATGTCTTTCATGAAAATGCGTAGCTCGGGAAGCTAGAGCTGTCAATGGTTGCACCCAACATGCTATCATACAAAACCTACGTGAGACAAATAGCTGGTGTGATAACTGGCACCGTAGAATTGAGTCTTGAAGTTCTTGCCTCTGAAAATCATAGTCTCTTTCATTGCAGCGTCTCTCTGCTCGGAGGCCGGCTTCAGTTCAGCTTGAGTCAATTCTGGGCTCCTGGCAGGTCTTGGCCATTGAGGGCGAGATCCATGAGTTGCCTTTTCGAGGCCAATGATCCGATGCTCCAACTGACGGATACGTTCCTCTTGTGCATGGAGTCTCGAGGGTGCATCTTCTGAAGGTTGCTGTCTTGGACAGACATCGGTTCCTTCATCAGCGGCGAAGCTGCGAGCCACAGAAGGAAGGCGTGGAAACGTTCTTGTCAGACCGTTACTCCCTCCTAGAGAAGGGTCTCGTACGCCGTGCGTTCTGTCCACTGAAGACTGGGGAAGCCCGGATTCAACAGCTTCAGTATCATATGTACAGGCCTCTGGACGACCTCCTTTCTGGCATCGACTACAAGAGGGATAGAGACGGTCACATTTCAACTTCCTCCGTCTGCAGTCCAGACTAGTCTTGATAATCAGATATGTTCTTGCCCGAGGTTGTCTATGGCTATTCCTACCATGAGAATGCTATCCTACGTCGCTTGGAAGTGGATATGTCGTCATAAGAAGACGCTTCCTCCCCTGCGATGCCATTGCTGGACATGGCTGAGATCATGTACGGTACTTGCGGTAATTGGGCGGAAGAACAGAGCAATGAGCGGGCATCAGGTGCGGATGCATTGTGAATGAAACTATGGTGTCAAAGGTCGCTGCCGACCCCGACTTTCTCCCGCTCCCCACCACAAACAAGAGCGACCCTTTGACCGGGCTCCGACCCTCTCCGGTTGGAAGGGACAGGGTATACGCGGATTCCAAACCCTTTCGAGATGTATTACCAACCGAACAGGCAAACAGGAATGCGAACATCGTACGAATGTAGTCGCTCATGCTCGTATATACCCAACATATAATAACAACTGTGGCCCATGTCCAATTATCATACAACCTGTGTTTCTACAGTCCCGAACGGGCGTTCCACAACCTCTATTATCCCTTCCACAACGCTCTGCCTAGCCTCTTCACTCGCTATGTTATCGCCCGCCAAGTAGCCCATCCATACGAGCCGACTTATTCTTTCATCTTTCAAGCCGCCCAACAGATTCATCTTCCCTGCTTTGGCGAGCGGCGCTTTAGGCTCCGGTTCTCCTGAAGTTGTCGATTCCTCCTCGACCCAGACCCTCAACCCTCCGTCCGCTCCTCTGCCTAACAGCAAAACTTTTCCCTTCCCTACTGACCCTCTCCCTCCGAGCATGCCTTTGAATTCACTCAGCGCTACCTGAAAGCTTTCATCTTCGAATTCTTTTCCTTTGCCTCTCAACTCGATGCCCCGAACCCAACCATCTCTGAGATGCGAAAAATTCGTGTTCCTGGTTGGCACGACCCGGACTGCACTCCTCACTCCTCCCTCCTTCAGGACTTCCGCCCACAATTTTGTGCTGCCTTCGCCATCAAGCAAAGTCTTCCTCAACTCCTGCTTCTCTCCCTGAACCAGCGTACTAGCTCCAGTACCCACGGACGCCTTCACTAGCTCTTCTTGCAATTTTCCCAAATCCCCTTTCGCGACGTAGAGCCCCACAATATAGACCTGTATTCTGAAAAGCGAGACCTTCCGTATGCCTAAGCCTAGTAATTGATATTCTTCCTCTTCCCGTGCAGCACCAATGCCGGCCGGTAGAGCTGGAGAAGCACTCTCAGTAGTCGGGGCACCAGATCGCGGCAACCATATCTTGCGTGGAAAGTATGGTATTGTTGACGTCCCGGTAGCTACGTTATCAACATCATCTCTATGATTCTTGCCAGTGACTTCTACTCTGGCTCCAGCTGTCAATGTATCTCTGCTTAGGTTCGGAGGTGCGTCAAGGCGCCGAGGCTTCGATCGGGTTACAGCAAAGGTGGCGGCTACGCCGGCAAGACCGCAGAGGAAAGCTACTCTGTAGTTGGGCTTCCTCCGTGGCTGAGGGGGGAAACTGGCAGTCGAATAAGCATGATTCTGGGGCCGTATTATAGGTGCACGGAGGGCGCTGCTTGAAATCGCGTAGGGGCGGAGTACGGAGCAGTGCAAGGCATTTTGTTTGGAACACAAACATCGAGCGATGCCAACGGTAGGCTTGACCATCTTGAATGAAAGAGGTCAGCGCGGTAAGTGGAGACTTCAACGATAAAAAACCCTTCGTATCCGACACTAGAAGGTTCATTCGAACCGCAGCTTGCATAGATATCTATGGCGGATGCATTCCGCATGCATCCGCGGTGGTTTTCAATGGAGTGGATGATCGCGACTTCGCCTTCAATATCACAGGAGTCCAGTGAAGTCTTTCAGGTACAGTATCATTTTTCCGAACAACCTTGGACTCCATGATCTACATAAGCTACGAATCGGAGCAAAACCGATGTATGACAGCTCCGCGCGCCATAAGTTGTTCCATGTCACCACCTATACGGCGCCAGCATCCTTCAGTAAGTCTGGTAGATCTTTCTTCTGGGATTGTAGGTCCGAGTTTCCACCAATGTGTTTCTTTGCGATGAAGATGTTTGGGACTGATCGCTGGCCAGTCATACCCTCAAGAGCATCTTGAATTGCCGAACCGTCATCTGAGAATGGGGAAAGGTCAGCAACAGCGTTAAGAACCTTAGGGCTCAGCTGTTGGATGTCAGACGTACCAACTTGATCAAGCTCGATTGTATAGAATTTAGCACCCAGCTCCGTCAATAGGGTCTTTGATGCTTTGCAGTATGGGCAGTACGACTTGCTGAACACAGCTGCGGGAGACAACCATTAGCACCGAGAGATGAATACTGAGGTAGGTTGTTGACAAACCGACGGCGTTGTCGTCAATGATGCCCTGGGCCTTAGTCTTTGCGGCGGACATTGCTGCTGGACTTGCGCTTGAAGCGAAGAATCTACGTAGGAAAGAAATGTTGGGCAACGGTATTGTAGTGAACTTTGTGTTTGAGAAACGCAGAGGTCGATTCGGTAGATGGACAGGTGTAATGTGGGAAAAGGTCTGCTGAAGTTGTTACCTGGGAGGTGAAATCACTCGACTAAATGACGCCATCAGAGCTGTGGCGAGGCTGCGATTGGCCAACCTCCAGCGGCGTCGATTTGGTTGTTCCATCGTTATGCAACTTCAGGCTCATGATTCCAAATCTTCTAGATTGCGGCACTTAATTCTTACCCTGTGTAATTCTCTTTGATTAACAGGTCGGTACGGAGTAAAGACTGAAGAGTAGACGGGATGATCTCTATTCTACCGATGAATGGCTTCAAATTGCTCGCTGCTCCAGCCTCCAGGTACCTCAAACCGTTATCGCTCAGCCCCGTGGCCCCTTCCCCTTCGCCCATACCTTGAACTGCCTAGTCAGTACAATTAATCTGAAAGAGGTTAGCTGCTAACCTACCCGGCTTGGCACATGTGAGGTCGCTTACATAGTACGTAAAGTTGTTGTTCCGAGTTGGAGAAATCCAAGCTATTGAGTATGCGATGCGAGCAGTCTTCAAGGCTACCGCACGAGCTCTCCGAAGGAATCGCAATATTCCATCGTCGTCGGCGAGAGAGCTCTCATTCTCATGCCGTGGTGAGCATCCTTGAGTGCGAGCGTAAACACTCTGACCTTGGGGAAAAGGCGAATCGATCAATGAAGATGCGCTTTTCCAGTATTCTAACGGCCGATTCTTGTTGGACGAGAAGCAGGAATTCTTGAAGCGGCACGTGAGATTTGACGTTCGAAAATTATGTGACGTGGTTGCGTGTTTGACAAAGAATGGAACTTCTGTATGCAAAGTCGATAAGATGGAAGGAGGCTTCAGCAAAGCCCTTCTGATGACTACAGAGGATGGTATGGAAGTAGTCGCGAAGATTCCTTGCCCGAACTCAGCAAGGGTTAAATACTCCACGGCCTCTGAAGCTGCTGTTCTTCAATACGGTGTGGTATATTCCCCCCTCCCATCAGCTGTCAAGAGCTGATGATATGGTGAATTCAGTGAGCTTACATACAACAATACCAGTTCCGAAGGTTCTGGCGTGGAGCGCAGATCCCTCGAACCCGGTCGGAGCTGAATACATTATCATGGAGAAAGCTCCTGGGATTCAGCTTTTCAAAGTCTGGGATGATATCACTAAAGCCGACCGACTTAGTCTTATCAAAGGCTTGACCCACTTGGAAAGCCAGTTCGCGGCGATGCGATTTCCAGCGTACGGTAATTTGTACTTTCGGCACTCAATCTTGAAGGCATCGGAACGAATTCCTCTAGACTCGTCAGTGGATCCAACTGGCTCGTTTTGTGTCGGCCCTGCGTGCGGTCCAGCGTGGACAGATGGCATATCCCCAGCTGATATTCAACCCGATATCGACGCAGGCCCCTGTAAGTCACATCGCCGCTTTGCGTGCTACGTGCTGATTGTTACTGATGACAGGGCCAACTCTTTTAAAATTCGGATTAGGACTGATACGACGGTCTCTTGCTCGGACCTGTCTCCCCCTAGCTGTGAACACAACCCCTCTACTTCACGGTGCGGTACAAGCTCACGTATCTGTACTCAACGCCACTGAGAAGCTGTTGCCAATTCTAACGAAACACTCTCCTTTGCAAGAAAGGTCACGCGCAACAATGTGGCATACGGACCTGCATATGGGCAACATATTTGTTTCGGAAGAGGATCACAGTCGAATAACAAGTCTTATCGACTGGCAATCTACATCCATCTCACCTCTATTCGTACAGGCTCGATGGCCTATTTTTTTGAGCCCTCCAGATGGATACCGTGAAGGCCCAGAGCTTCCAAAGCTGCCCAAGAATGTTGGTGACCTTGATGCTGATGAGGGAAAAATAGCTTTATTTGAGCATGAACGGGCTAATTGCGCAAAAGCCTACGAGGTTGCAACGTACCTGAACAATCGCGACGCATACAAAGCAAGATTGGAATTATTCGACCCATTACGAGAGTACTTCGTGCGTATGGGAGACACATGGGATGACGGAATTGTCCCTCTGCGTACCTGCCTTATCGAACTCGTTGAGGATTGGGAGCAGATGGGCTTTCAAGATTCGTGCCCGATTCACTTTACTTCGGCAGAAATAGCGTCTCATGAGATGCGATTCTCTGAGTATACTGAATGGCACGACATACGAAAATTTGCGCTGAAGTATCTTGGTACAGAGGCCGAAGGTTGGGTACCTCCAGGAGCAGACTTGGCTGAGAAACGGCTGCAGAACAAGGCACTCCTGGAACTCATGATCGAGCGCTTGAAGACCGAGAAGTCGGAGGGGGAGGTGAGGCGAATGTGGCCATTCCCATTGTGAAGCCCGGTCCGATGCCAATGTATTGCTGCTCGAGTCGCCTGTAGGATGTCTTGGAAGGGTCAGCGACGCCATTTTCCCCGTAAGGACGGTCACAGCGGGCCGGTGGCATAGCCATTTCTCAAGCTCAGTGCCTCTATGTCAGACGTTCTAATTATAGGTAAGGTGCGATCCTTGACCAAGAGTCGGGGGACCTTCTTCGACTAGATTGTCGGCCCATAACCAAGCAAGAGTTGCGAGAAATGTCGCAGGAGTCGACGTAGACAACTAAAGAAAGAGGGGCGCGCACGCCAAAGAAAACGGAAAAGTGTAACAATGGCGAAGTTGGGCGCACAGCGCACGATGGCTCAGCAAATGTACAACATACCTAGGTCCACCTTTAGAGCGGCCGCGGCTCGAAAGGGGCGGGATGTCTCGTGATCACGTCTAGTGGGGTATGAAGGTACCTTAATCATCCCCAAACAAGCAAGCTGTTATGGGATTATTGATCATCACCCCCCCCTAAGAGCAAAGGTTTTGATGGTAGCAGACTTGTCTGCTGGACAAAAGTCTTCCTTTGACCTTTGTCAAAAATGGTCATATCTCCGGCACTGCTGTGAAGATGTCATCACGAGTGAAGTATACAAGGTACCGGTCCGGATGCCTACAACAATAGACGCTTATATGACTCACGCGAGCACATTGATAGAGCATGAGCAAGACCTCAATACAGTATTCGTCATCATCTGAACATGACGCTCCATCTACGAAAGACCCGCTTCGTGTGTATCTCTGACACTCATAACGCGTCTCCAACAGACGGAACCTTCAAGTTGCCAAAGGGCGACGTGCTCATACATGCAGGGGACCTTACCAAGCAAGGAACGTTTGCAGAGCTCCGCAGAACCTTGGATTGGATTGAGGGCGCAGACTTCGAGGTCAAACTTGTGATTGCTGGTGGGCTATGTCCTGACCGTGATCAAGATAGCTGATACGAAAATTTTAGGTAATCACGATGTTACTCTAGATCCAGGGTTTTATGCAGAGCATCGCTCAAATTTTCACAATCAGTATCCTCAGGACTCTCAAGCGTGTATCGACCTGATCAAAGAGTATCACTCCATCACGTATCTCAACCACGAACATGTTGATATTCGGCTTATGGAAGAGGGCGGGCCAAAAACCGGCTTCAAAGTCTTCGGATCGCCATACAGCCCAGCAAATGGCCTCTGGGCCTTTGGCTACCCCCAAGACAAGGCTTCAGAGATATGGGATCAAAGCATCCCGTTGGATACTGACATTGTCATCACCCACACTCCACCTAGGGGTCACTGCGATGAGTCCAGAGATAGGGGAGCCGCGGGCTGCGAGATCCTGCGCCAGAAGCTTTGGCGCGTTCGCCCCTCTTTAGCAATCTGTGGGCATGTACACGAAGGTAGAGGCGCTGAGAGGATTACTTGGGATCTGGAAACACAGAACGTTAGGTATAAAGAACTCGCTACTGGATACTGGTAAATATTCTCGGGTCCAATCCGTCGTGTTCTGTACCACGGTCTGAATGTCCAATATTGTCGGGAGTTGTTACTCCTCGTTTACGTCCTGGGACTTTGAACATTCTCTCCAAAGGGCAATCACTGACTGTGGCAATCGTCTTCAGGGCAGATCCAGGGGCCGACAAGAAGCAAAGCATGATCGATCTTTCGAGCAAATCACGGGTCCCCTTGAACAATACCGGATCATCAGCCACTACGGACACGCTTACAGGGATGGATATGACTACTATGAGATCCTCGCTACCCTGGAACTTTCCAGATCGACCTTACAACATCGTCGACTCACCTTTGAGCAAGACCTTACCCTACCTGCACGCGGACGGAGTCGATCCAGCCGTTTGGGGCCAGGGCGGAATACCACTATCTGGACGATGCGATATGGAAGCCCTCGTGGGGCGATTGGATAGGAGAGAGACTTGCTGCATAAATGCTGCTATAATGGCTTCTAGCTGGCCATACAAGTCAAAGAGCGATCGAAGGTACAACAAAGCCATCATTGTTGATATAGATTTGCCGGTGTGGCAGGGGGAGAAGGATAGTGCACAGCCCGAGCAGTTAGAGACGAGTCTGACACCGAGCGATTTCACGCTGTCCAGTGAAAGCAACGCTTTCAGCCTCTCGAGCTGATTGATGCCTAGAGCCATTTGCGTCATTTTCCATGGTCGTTATGCATGGCTTTAGCTGCATACCGAGGCGCTACTGCTTTTACTTAGGCACAGATTCTTCCCCTTGGGTTTCGAGGGGCGGACACGGTCCATAGCCACCAGCTTCCCTGAAGATGCATCGACGTAATCACTGTGGTGGCCAATCCCATAGGTGCGTGATCTGGCAAATAAGAAAGCTGTACAGAGCGCTCGGCTTTGGCGTGGTCAGCCTTGCAGGGACACATTTCAAGTCTCGTAGGCGCAAAGACGTCTCGTCTACAAGGAACATAAATTCAGGACCGCTTCAAAGGCAGACTCGCACACCCTCAGAAGAAGGGGTTTGCAATTCATATGTGATGCTTTGCAGATGCCGCGTGGGGAAGGACATTTTTATTGGGCCGATGTTTTCTGTAGCCGCTGAATCAAGCCCACAACACATAAGGTAGTTCTAGTGTGACTCGTGTACCAGCAGACACTGGCCACATGCCTTGTGTACCTCCGAGGTTAACACGACTCGGCCAGCCCCAGTGGTCTACTTTCTCGCCGTAAATCTCCCATTCGCTGTGCTGTACTTTAAACCCCACCAAGCACATCCACGATAGTCTATAGACCCCGCCTCCGTCCATGCCGCAAACCACCAAGCAGCCGGCCCGTAACCTAGAGGCGAGTGTGATGTGTACAATAAGCCATCGTTGCGGGCTAACTTCCTGCACGCACCAAGCCCCCCAGCCGATGACCGTAGCTTGATCCTCTCCGTAGCAATATGGGCGGAGTGGGAAGAAGTCAAACAAGTAGCGGCCCCATCTCCTTGTAAACCCAACAGAGCCTGACTGTACGCACCAATCCGTACACGCTGGTCCTGTTCCATCCACAAAACGGTTTTTGCTTTCGTTCCGAGGCTGGCTCCTGTTCACTGTTCGATTCATTGGAGGCTTCGTCCCAAGTCGCTGGACGCCCAGGGATCGACGAACGCCCCCTCTCAGCTCATCCTAAAGGCCTCTCGGTGCCTGAACTGCGCATTCCAACGCTTCACTGTCCTCAGATCCTGAAGACAGTATTAGGATCGTGTGTTCTTCATCGACTTCACTGTCCGTGGAACTTTCCCTTCAGGATCACAGCACGAAGGGAAAGGAAGAGGTGTGGGACGCTGCAAAGAGCTTGGCACTCGAACTACTAACCTCTATCCTGACCAACACACCGCCTTGCTTCCAGCACAACAACAAAACAACGAATACGAATATAACGGCAAGGCGTCGCCCCCGAATCTCAAGCACTGAATCATTCTCTCGCCATCTTCAGCCATCTCTCGTCTTCTACGAGAATTGACCAACTCGGCTTTGTCAGCAAATCACTCGTTGTTATTGCCACCCAAAACTCGCCGCCGCCTGTCACTCCGCGCGGCGGTAGCCGTTGCCCTGTACCTGACGTGCTTCAAAGGAGCAAGGCAAACTCTACTCTTCCTTGAACATATCTACCTTTGCCCTGCTGACTCACCCTTTGTCCATCTTCAAAAGTCACATTGTTTCATTCGGAGCATTGAGCTTCATCGATCATCCACGAGCAAACACATTCCTTCCGCTTAATAGCCACGCATAGTTTGACAACACGGCGAAAAACCACGCAAATTGAGAAACATTCGCATGCCCCTTCTTTCCCTCTCCTGGGAACGCATATCCTGCCGCTTGGTGCATTGGTCTCCCTGAGGGTTCCTCACACTATCACTGATACACCGCGAACATGGACGACCCTCTACCACCTAACCCTTACAAGACGCTCAGTGTCCCCAAAGACGCGACTCTTGCAACGATCAGAAGCGCTCACCGAAAGCTTGTTCTCTCATGTCATCCAGACAAAGTCCAGGATGAGTCAGCGAAGAAGGTCAAGGCAGAACAATTTCATCAAGTACAGCAAGCCTATGAGATTCTTAGCGACGACAGGCGCAGGCAACGGTACGATGAGAAAGTCAAACTGGAGGAGTTGAGAACCGAGATGGAGAATGAGAGGGGACCGCCATTCTCACGAAGAACACCGGACTACGACTACGGACCACCAAGGGGTGGCCCACCACCTCGGACCGAAATGCGAGGGGGACGGATATATGAGACCAGGGAACCCAAGGGCTGTCGTTCCAGCGATGAGGAGTACCCTCAATCGAAATACGACATCCGACCTCATCTGAAGAAGCATGACGACTACTATGCTTCTACATCGGCCAGGAGAACCTCAGGTCGTGCAGCAGAAGAGACGAGAAAGACACGCGACATTGAAACCGATCGAGAACGTAGGCGAAGGGAGCGTGAGGCGGACCTCTTCCTTCGTGAGCAGCGAACCAAGCAACGAGACAAAGAAAAGAGAAGGGATACCGAAACCAAGTCAAAGAGCAAATTCTCTCCTTACATGGACGATGAATCAGATTCCGAGCTGGATGATCGTCGGTACTCTAGCAAAAAGGAGAAGGAAACCATCCCCAAATACAAGCCTGAGGAGCCTCGTAGGCGAAGCCGAGAGGACACAAGAAAAAGTAGCAAACATGATCCTCGGTCGTACGATGACGAATTGGAGATGAAGTTATCTGCCCATCAGGAGCATATCAACAGATCACGCGAAGCCGTAGAGATTGAACCTACTCGTCGATCCGGACGTAGCAGAGCTACTTCCAATCTCGATACTCCGAAAATGAATCCGCTCCCACCCGTCAGCTCCGAGAAACGCCCTCCTCTACGACGCGTACATGGCAGCCGGCAGCCAAGTCCGGTTAGGTCCTCGAAGAAGGGCAGACGGTCACCCGAGATCAACATTGTAGACCCGCCAACAGGTCGCAAGTCCAGCCTGCCAGGGGCTTCATCGGACTCCAAAGGTATCAAGGGGTTCTGGAGCTCGTCGTCCAAGAGAGAACCAGCAACGCTGAGGAGAGAACCAGCTCGATCTGCGACTCACCAGCCCTCACCAGATTCCAAACAACCGACTATGCGCCGATCGGAAACCATGCCCATAGACCGCATGCGCCCTAGCAATTCATTTCCTTTGAAGTCGTCCAATCTCAAAAACATGAAAGCCCCTTCAGAGTACACCAACTCTAGTGACTCAGGTTCCGAGACGGACGACGATGTTGCCATGCCGTTACAGTCAAGTCCTCGTCCAAAATCTACAAGCTATCGGATTCGCGAAGACGTGGATCACTTTAAGCTAGAGCCGCAAGAGAAATTTCCGCCTCGACCACCGCGTGAGGCTTCGCCCAAACCACGTCGTTCGTCAGATCGCCCAATGGCTCCGCGAAGCTCTACCACCGCTCGGATACCTCAAATGCCACGTGCAAATTCCTATGCTTTCCCACATGACGGCCGATCACCTCGACCAGGCCTTTCACGAACAGAGTCTGCCCGACCCACACCACTCAAAGCACACCAATCGTCTCGTAACGAAAGGCTTTTTGGAGAACAATCGCCAACAGATGAGTCATTCAAGGCCAGAAGTTCTCCCAGGGTACATCCTGACGACAATGGTCGCTACACCAAGTCATACGGTCGCAGAGGCTCAGAAGAAGTGGATCGTGATGCGTACCCTGGCTCCAACTTTCATCCACATCGTCCTCGTATGGGACGCAACGAGACTGCCTACTGAGCTTGTTGGAAACACAGAGGCTATACCCTGATTCTCAATCGCAAGGACTCTGTTCATTGTGACTTGTCACCCCACGAGCCGTTGCACTACATAGATATCCCTTTTCGGACACATCGAAGCGGCACTGGAGGCCACACAGCCTTTAAGCTTGCATACGCCCTTTGAAGTGCGTGTGTTGCGAAGTGGGGTTGTTTACATAGAAGGAAAAATGGAGCAGTTCATAATTGGGGGAGGACGAGATATGTTCCTTCGTACATACTGTTCATATCCAAGCTACGACAGCTGTGCATCTTGATGAAGAGGCCGGGAGTACGGATCTCGGTCAGGTCGCTTGTTGTTGGTTTTGTTGTTGGGCTGATGTTATCTTAGCTCACCCAATGATTGATGATATGTACTCCCTCTTGCACTATCGCTACAGCATGCTTACATATTTTGTTTCGAAGAAGAATGGCCCGAATGACAAGCTAACAAAATCAGAAAGCTTTGTGCCGCCCTGAGTTCGCAGAGTCCTGAAGGTGATGGAGAAATCTTACTCTGCTATCAGCTGAATCTACAACTAGCCTTTCACATCTACGACCGCCATCCTGATGGCATGAACGTGACTCTGTCCGGATCAGCATTCTTCCACGGACTCGCTAGGAAAAAAGGCTAGCCTAGCTAAATGCGGGTAGGTGCAACGGAAGCCTGAGTGCGTTTCAACCTCCATCTCCATGTTCATATCTCCTTGCTCAATTTTATCATTGAGCTTCAGTTTCTTTGCAGTACATTGCGGCGACAGTTGACGGTGCAGCCAGACATGACATGACTATCCGAAGCATAGGCAGAGACGTCATATAATGGTATCGCTCAAGGCGCTCGTAACGCCTACCATACTTACACTTTACGAAGGAGGCGTACCTTGGCCATCTAGCCCCGCTCAAAGACTGGGGTCGCACAACGGCCTCAAGAAGCGTTCGACTCGTTTTGTCATCCTGTGAGCGAGCCTGCCAAGCATCGGATTCGATGCCTGCGATTCTAGTGAAAACTGAAGCTCATACGCGTCTTCAAGCAAACAATGGAGGTTTCTGTGCCATCGACACCTGCTTTTCTTCGTTCTGATGAGCAATCTTGGCCAACGTTATGTGGAGACCTGTGGGTCATGAAAGAATGGTAGCGGAAAGTTTCGCGCGGTTCAGACGCCTGAAAGCTTGGTCTCCTTCATCAGTCTGTCCTAATCGGGAGTCATCTGAAGATGCTAAGTGCCCAACGTTTACAAAACCCTTATAATCACTACATTGAACCCCATCACTCCCCCTTCGACGCTCGCTCATCTTTGCATTTCCTTATGCTATACCTTCACGCCTCAGAAGCTTCAGCTCATCTCTCGCACTCACCCTCACACCGTTGGCGAACATGATACTGCCACTAGCCATGATCCTTCAATCTTCACCACTAACGACCTTGTGACGAGAATTACACGACCAGCCGTCGTCCAACGGCTTTACGACTCAAGACTTCATATCACGTCCATTGACGCTTTACTCTCTAATGAAATAGCATCTCACTCTCAATCTCTTTTGTCTTTGACATCACCGCAAACATGAGCTCTCAGGAGCTCCAAATTTCAGTCGAGAAGGCTGCAGGGCTTCTGCTCAATATCAAGTATCAATCTGCGCCGGCTGCAGAAAAATCCACGAGCTATTGTGCCGTATTGCCATCACCATCATCATCAGTACTAGAACATTATAAGGCCTGTGCTTCTGCGCGCGAGAGTACTGCAGAGCATGCCTGTTCATCGACATCACCCAGCAGATTCCTTCCGACCCCTCGATTATCAAGAGGCAGTACTTGGAATTGCCAGTCGCCCACCGAAGACAAGGAAGCTATATCCAATCATGCCTCTTCAACCAAGTCACTCAGCAGAAGCCTCCTCACGCCATATACATCACCCGGTTCATTTGTGGAGCACTATTGTCCAACCAGTCTCACTCAGCAGCACAGGTCGGTGGAGATCCCTGAGCGTATGTTGACGCTGAAGTCCTATTTCGACTTGACAGACGACGAGGAAGGAGCCACCACCACCATCCGTGACATAACCTGCCACGGCAACACCTACCTCAACCTCGTACCTCACGCAGGATGCGCTTCTTGGGAATTGGCAAGACAAAACGATCCTGCTAGCATCGGTGTCCAGCCAAAGAGCAAGACGCCCACCCTCGAGGATCACAACGGAGAATTGAAGTGCCCCCGCTGCAGGAGCTTCCAAAGGTTCAGGACTACAAGATTCGCCAGCTCCCGCAGTGAGCGTGAGAGCACAGTGCCCCTAACGGAAGAAGCTCAGGACTGCATCAAAAAGCGTCGAATCGGCGCCGCAGAATACGACGACGATTACCACGAAAAACACTATTACAAGCTTCTAAGAGACCAGGTCAAGCGACAACAGCGTTACATTTTGGCAAAAGTTATGAAACCAGAAACGCGTGCACGACGGGAAGCTGAGCGTGCCGTGCGTCTCGAGCAGCAACGAGAGGCTCCCTACGAGAGGGCGTATGAAGATATTCGACGTAACCGCGATGCCGAAACCGCCCAGATCCGCGCCGTAAACAAGGCCAAATATGACAGGGAAAAGGCAATGGTAGTGGCAAAGCCAAAGGTGTCTTGGGAACAATACCTCGCCTCCCTCCCAACCCCGGACCCACAGAGTCTAGAGGCATATACACGGCCATTCGTCCCAAGATACGACATGGTCCTCCCTCCAAATCCTGCGAACGTCCATCCGGACGCCATAGCCGCCCGAAGGAGGCCGGTCGCTCGTGCACGCAACGTTCCCAGACCAATAAAGCGTACGCTCAAGGCAGAAGAATCAACGGCATCTCCGCCCACGGATAGCACGCCGTCACCACCCGGCACGAAGCGCAAAGCACCAGTCCCCACAGCCACCCCCCAAGCAAGCAACAAGGGCAAAGCACCAGTCCCCAGACTTTGCCCCCAAGCAAGCAGCAAGGGCAAGGCACCAGCTCCCACGACTCCCCTCTCAGCAAGCAACAAGGGCAGAGCAACAGTCCCCACAACTCCCCTGCCAGCAAGCAACAAGCGCAAACCGTCCACCGTCCTCACGACACCCGGCCTAGCAAAAAAGCGAACCAAGCCCGCGGCCGTGGATTCGCCTTCACCTCCCACGCGCGTGAGCCCACGGTCGAAAAAACCAAATGGAGGAGATGAAGAGGGGATTGTATCAGCTAGCTCGTCCTTACCAGCCGGCCATATTCCTGTGGGTTCGGCTACGGAAGGGGCGTGTGTTGGGACAAGTAGTGGAACTGTCAAGGAGAGCGAGATTGGTCAGAGCAGTCGAGATGAGGTTGGGGGGAAGGTTGGAGGGAAGGGGAAGGGAAAGGCAAAGGGATGGTAGAGGTTTCGGAATTTGGTGTTTGGGGTTTTGGAAAGGTGGGTGTCGTAATGGAATGGTAATGGTTGGGGGGGAGGATGATGGGAGATGCATCGTTTGGATTTGGTCATCTTTGCTTTTGGGAATAAGTGTCATTGGCATCGCAGTGATGGAGTTGTGGCATCCAAAGGGTTGTTTTGGCTGGTTGGAATTATCGTTATGCGCTACGGGTTTGCCTTTGATTATGCTGCTGGGTTTCGCGTTGGGTTTTCATCGGTTAATTAATTCCTCGCGTGGTACGTATTAATAGAATCTTATCAGATTACATTCGGTTGTTCATGCTAGATGGTGGATGGTGATGGTGATGGTGATGCTGCAATCCATCGTCTTTGAATGCTTTTAGTCAGAAGGCTGCGTGATATTTCTCCTATCTAAGGTACCTACTTGAAATACCTCCTCTCACGTCGGTTCCGACCAATCTACTTGATCTGTTATAGGCGCCATGCCCGCCTTCGTATAGCTCACCTTCAATCGTAGCCGTAGCTTCGCTGGTAACGCCTATCATAACATGTCAGCTACGAACCTTACCCAGAAGCAGACGGCAGAACATACCCCCTGAACGGCAGAAACCCTCATACCCTGCGTCACTTCCTCTCCACCCTCCAATTCCGCCTTGCTGACGGCATTCAACTGCAATTTCTGGCTTTTGGGCACAGCGGCCTGCAGACCTACACCACTGAAGGTGCTGAAGTCGCTTGTGTTGCGGAAGCGGGCGAGGATCTGGGCGACGCCGGCGTTCCGTTGGATCTGGAGGGAGAGGTGCATGTCGTTCTTTTGGTAGGCGGTGTGAGCTTGGGTGTTTGGTGATGGAGAAGGGGGTTGGGGTGGAGGAGTAGAGAGGGAGGTGAAGAGATCGTTGGTGTTGGTAGTGGGTTGTTGGGATTGAGGAGAGGTAGTGCCATTGGTTGGGGAGGTTTGCGAGGAGAAGAGGTCCAGCATCGAATTTGCATTGTTGGGCTGGGAAGGCTGTGAAGGTATTGAAGGGCCGCCTCCCAGGATGTCGGCTAGAAGGTCAGCATTGTTTTGTGTGCCGTTTACCGTTGCACTTAGGTCCGCTGCGGGCAGGTCTGAGCCACCCATTAGATCAAGCAGCATGTCTTGCTCAGTATGTTTTGCGGGTTTCTTGGCTTTGGCCGTGGCTGCGGCTTTCTTCTGTTTGGGTGTAGCTTCGCCGAGAACCCTTTGCTCTTCCCGAATCTCTGGAGGTGGCATCCGTTCGAGGACACCTCGTCGGATGTCGTCATAGGCGAAGAGGTTGAGATATTCCACGGCTCTCTGCTGGATCTCGATACTTAGATCTGATGTGCGATTTGACAGAAGCCGCCGTATCCGATCGATTTGAGAGGGATCCTTGAGTCTTGTGGTAAGCTTCATGGCCGAGGTGATAATGTATTCCGTAACGATTTGTGTAGAGTAGGCGCTGTTGAGGACTGTTGTAAAGAGATCAACGATATCACTCTCCTTGACTTCCTGTACTAATTCTTCCTCTTCATATTGGCCGCCACGCAGCAAGGCATCTCCATACTCTCCTATGACCCAGGTTCCAGCTAGTGTCAATCCCTCCTGTGTTATGTCGTCCTTGAGTCCTGCGTATAGCTTTTGTACTGAATAGGTCTGTAGATCAGGCGTCGTTGCAATGAGGCGTACGAATGACGAAAGTATTTGCTCTTTCACGTAGTTTCCAGCCAACTTAAGCACCCTGAGCATCGTGTCGACATGCCATCTTTTGGTAGGAGCGAATCGATCTGCTGCAACGCCGATCTGACTGGTCATGATCGGCTTGAATTCATTGTCGGCTACCTCCAAGAAAGCTAAGAGTTCCCGAATTAATACCCGCACGTTGCCTTCGTTAATTAGTGTAAAGCTCAAGTCAAGCGCTCTCCTCCGTATGCTGATATCTGGGTCTCGCAGGCACTCGAGTATCGTATTTCTATGCCGTTGCACTGCGTTCGGCTCAACAGCCACAACCTTGATAAGGGTGTTTAAAGCCACATATCGGATGTTGTTGTCTTTGTTTGTCAGGAATTTTCCCAGTATGTTCACTCCTAGCACCCGCAATCCAGAATCTGCCTCAATCTCCAGGATGGTCAAAACAGACTCGTAAAGTATTGAATTACCCACATTCTTTGCACTCTCTGTGTTTGTAGCGACCTGCGCCAGGATATCATTTATTTGTTCACTCGTCCGCGCATCTCCCCGTCCAAGCACTCTGAGCAGCTGAAGAATCTTGACCTGCAAGAAGGGGTCCGTAATGCCATTGACATCGTGCTCCGGTGCGTAACCAGAGCTGGCCAGACCCTTAAGTGTCCTCACCAGGCCTCCAGTCAGAGGTCTGAACATTTCAACAACCCCTTCTAAACCCCCTTCTACCTCCTCAGCCTCGCACATGCTCGTCACAAGCGTCAATCCACAAAGGAGTACACCATGATTTCTGTCTGACAGCAGGAGTTTGGCCTTCTCAACGAAGTGTTCCTGAAGTTCTGGAACTTTGCGGCAAATCCGCATAGCGCACAGGGCGGCTTTCCGACGAATGTAAGGGTTGGATGTGGAAAGGAGGGTTTCAATCTGAGTAAAAAGATCTCTCGACATTTCGACAGAAGCAATGTTTCCCAGTGTACATAGAGCGAGACCGACAACATATTGATTGGAGTGGTTCAGATCGCTAGAAATAGGAATCAGTCTTATAGATAGAATTTGGCACCCACAGCATTGGTGACTTACTTCTGGAGAGAATTAGTAACCAAAGTAAGAACCTCCTGATTCTCGTCCAGCAGTAACATCGTCCCCAGGTATCCCAGCCTCTTATCCGCAAAGTGCGGAGATGCGAGGAGCTTCAGACATTCTATCTGGCCAAAGTGCGTCCTCTCCCCAAGTGTAAACAGATAAAGAAGTTTGGCGACATTGTTTCTCCTGCATCAACATCAGCTCCTAAGCCACGAGTCGTACATTGAAAAGGTTAACCACCTTGTGTTGTGGTCCCCACTTTCTTCCCTGAAGCTCGACCGTATCGCAGCACTTTCTTTCTGTACCACTGATCTCTCATCTGCAATGGTCTTCGAGGCCCGAACATTGCGAATGAACTGCTTTACTGCCCACAGTATCAGCCACTGACAACCGAGTCCCCAGTAAAGCAAACGCACAAGAGCTCATGGCGGCCTCATGGACCCAATCTGGGCCGATTTTGTTTACGACAGACTGTGAGATATTGACGAGGTATACTCATTAGTATTTTGAGGCAGTAGTACCAATATGTCATCAGCGCTGGATCAATATCAGGTTCGTAGACGGCCACAATCGCGAATTCAACTGTCAGCCGTAGGACTACCATACGGCAACGCATGCGTACATTTGGTGTCCTCTAAGATCCCTACGCTTGATTCCCACCCTTGCCTGCTAGAACTTATCAGTAGCGACAATCTCACGATAGAGGATGTTAAACCATGCTCAGCAACATCATTACCCATTCCTTTCAAATCCAGGACTAATACACTATACGCTGTCTACAGTTTGCACTCCTTGAAATATGGTACATGCATTTGGTGTTTGAGTGTTCCAGTCTGAGACATAACCATACGAATGTATCGCCGTACTACCAGGCAGCTATAGAATACACTTTGCGGAGCCAAAGGAGCGCAAGGTCTATCAATTTCCGAAATCTTGACTATCATAATTCGGCTTCTCAGAATACCGATCCCACGTCAGGTGCCGCAGCCAGATCATTCGAAGCCCCGAGCATGACTATGCCCTTGTCAGCATGAGGGAAAGCTGACCGGATGGTAATGCTTCCTCGGATGATATAACTCTCCGCTCTTACTCTCCAATGCGGCTTGGCAGCGAAAGCTCTACGTCTCGGCGCTGCATCTACGTGTCATTCTTGGGCTGTTGGAGGTCTTGCAGGCACCCGTGAATTGAGGAAACACCATGGCATCCCCTATCCTACATCCCCAGAACGGGGGTACTGACCACATCCTACGCCCTCGACCTGTAAAGCCCAGCAATCCGATGATTCTAAGAGCTCAGTCTGAGGAGGGCACTTTGAGGCCTAATGGACAGACTGAATCCCAACTGTCAGCCATGTCTACAGCCTTGTCTAGGTACTATGATCTCGCTTTATTGCAATTTGGAGCTTGCTAAACATCGAGTAGCGGCCGCTCCACTCCTCTTCCTGAAGATGCTCCACCCTCCGCCCAATCTATATCCTCAGCACGAAAACATGTAAGAGCACAACAGAAACATAGAATGTTCCCTACAGTCGAGTACGCTGCCAGGGTGTCTCATTTCGATCCAAGAAGCGAGTATCGGGACTTTCGAGGCTTCTTCGTGCTGTTCTGGATTGGGCTTGCAATCATGGTAATCACTACTGTGTTGAGAAACATCAAAGATACTGGTTATCCTCTGAGACACCAAGTATGGGACCTCTTCACGACAAGGACTTGGGAGCTTGGTCTTAGCGACGCCGCAATGGTCGGGAGTACTGCCTTAAGCGTACCGTTCCACAAGATGATGCGGCGAAGCAAAGGATGGTTAAGATGGAACAATTGGGGAATGCCCATTCAAAGCATTTTCCAGATTACGTGGCTTTCGCTTTGGGTTAAGTAGGTAGACGCGAATTAGAGGAGAATGATGGGACTGACTGAAATAGTTGGCCTTTTCTCTTGCATTGGACCTGGACAGCCCAGGTTTTCTTTACCCTTCATACGTTGGTACTACTCATGAAAATGCACTCGTACGCATTCTACAATGGCCATCTAAGCACTACAGAGCACCGACTATCGAGTCTCGACAACCCCGAGCACGCCTCAACGGCTGCCGCAGTCAGGTATCCCAGTTCGAGCACCCAACTCAATGAGTTGGACAAGGCCGCAGAAGATAAGAAGAAAGAAGACGACAAGGAGACCCTCACACAGCTACGGGAGGACCTCGCTCTAGAGTTGACTTCCCCCCTCGGGCAAGTTACCTATCCGCAGAATCTATCAATGCTGAACTACTGTGACTACGTTCTTTGTCCTACCCTCTGCTACGAAATTGAGTACCCTAGGACGCCAAGGATCAATTGGATGGAGCTCTTCTACAAGACGCTGGCCGTTTTTGGCTGCATCTTCCTTTTGACTGTTATAAGTGAGGAATTCATAGTACCTGTGCTCAGTGATTCCGCTGTACGACTCCAGGGAATTGATAACTGGTCTGACATGGGCTTGATCCTCGCCGAGACTATCAGCATGCTCCTATTCCCGTTCATGATAACTTTCCTGGTCTGCTTCCTGCTCATATTCGAGTACTTGCTTGGAGCGTTCGCGGAGATTACCTGCTTCGCAGACCGCCATTTCTATTCCGACTGGTGGAATTCCTGCGACTGGTAAGCCGGCCCGAAGATATTCGCTTGTCAAGCGTACTCATTACTTTTCAGGCTTGAATTCTCTCGCGAGTGGAATATCCCAGTGCATCACTTCCTTCGCCGGCACGTGTACGGGGCATCCCGACGCCATGTCTCTCGCAACACGGCAACACTCATAACTTTCCTCCTTAGTGCCCTTGGCCATGAGCTGGTGATGGGCTGTATCACTAAAAAGCTACGAGGATACGGCTTTGTCGCTCAGATGACGCAGCTACCTATAGTAGCGGTACAGCGAATGCAAGTAGTCAGGAGCAAGAGACTTTTCAACGTGAGTGCGACATTGTTCTCTGTATGTGCACAACACCTGAAGCAACTGGGCTAATCCCAACACAGAATGTACTGTTTTGGATCTCGATGATCCTTGGCCTCTCAATGGTAAGAAATTCGATAATAGAAATCAGCTCAGCTGACTCGGCATCCAGATGTGTGCATTATATGTACTTGTATGATGATGCCTTCAGCTAGGAATCTCCGTTGTTCGCAATCCGGGACCATTCGCATTGCAGGATAGATGGCTCGAGGATGAAGCATGGGGTATTGGCGCACTCATTTAGATACCCATAGAAGACCGCATCAGAGATGGATGTGACCGATTGCAAAATACATTATACATGACACTCACGCCTTAAAACGCTTGGGGGACTTACTTCTTGGCCCCGGAGCTCGTGTAGCGGCGAGGCCGACAGTCTACCGCTCGCCAGGGCCTTCTAGAAGGATTCTTGCGTGAGCAAATCCTCAACATACCACCAATCCCACGCAAAATACTCGACAAGCCCATATTGCACTCACCCTGGCTTCCTCACTCTTTAGTGAGAGTGTCACACTGGCTACCTCGCATCTGCAATCCTTCTACCAGCAGTTGCCGCTATCCCTCCAATCATACATAGACACCGCCTCCCAATTGTATCACCGTAGCCTACCCCACCAGGCCTCCAAAACATCGAGCTCCGCACTCGACAAGGCCTTTGCTCTAATTGCGAGCGCTGACTCGACGACTCTCGCATCTATACTATTACCGCTACTCGCCCTCCTCTTCTTTATGAGCCGCTTCTGGCCCAGCAGTGGTGGGCGGTACTCCCCCTTCGCCCACGCTGGTGGCCCTCCTCCTCGGGTCACGGAAGACGACTATCACTACCTAATAGACGATGACCAAGATACGTCTGGACGATACCGCAATGACAGCTATGGCTTCCCTTCTACGCAGCCCTCCCATCGCCCCAGCAGAGTCGAGCCAAACCTATCGCCGGACATCCTAATCCTTAAACACAAAGGCATTACCTACCCGCTTCACTTCCCAGCATTCGCCATCTCAGAAGGCCACCTCACTATTGGTGAAGTACGCCGCTTGGCAGCCCGCGAAACGAAGACAGATGACCCACGACGAATCAAGATGATCTACAAAGGGAAAAAACTAAATAACGACCACCGCCCTTGCAAAGACGAGAATTTGAAACAAAACAGCGAGATCATGCTCGTCATATCTTCGGAACCCTACCGTGATGACGGCAACGAAAGTAGCTCCAGCGCTTCTTCGGACATGATAGCAAATGGTATCGACTCCGGCCCACGTATCGACGTAGACGGTACAATAATAGGCGATCGAGAGCCGAGAAAGCGTAAAAATCACCGTGGCGGGAGGAAGAAGAAAGGCAACAGCGCACAAACCTCGCCGCGCGACTCAGGCTACCTCGTCCCGCCTGGTGCCACAAACGGCGCATCATCATCCAGGCAACCCTCTCCGTCCCGTCGTGTACCATCTCCTGCACCTCCGCCTCCTCAGAAAGTTCCGTCTACACCGACTGAGAAGCTCGATCTTATCTCCGACAACTTCCATACAGATTGGATACCGCTGTGTACGCAATTCATGGACCGTCCGCCTATCGATGCGAAGACTCGAGATTTCGAGTATAAGAAGTTGAGTGAAGGAATATTGGCACAGGTTATCTTGAAGTTGGACGAAGTAACGACGGAGGGGGATCCGGGCCTGAGGGCAAGGAGGAAGGAGTTGGTTACGGAGACGCAGTCGTGGTTGACGGAGTTGGATCGGGCGCAGAAGAGGATGGGGTAGGGGAAGCCATGATTCAAGTGCGGGTGTTGTGGATAGGAGGCTGCCGTGATAGGTGCAGCGTTAGCCGTGGCGATACGGTCTGTGGATTCTTGGGCAATCAACAGTCAAGAACATATTTTGATGGTCATGTCTGCCACAACATCACCATTCCGGTCGGTGTATGGATGACCACCATTAGGCAATCCAATGTCATTTGCTTCAACATTGATATGCGATAGAGCTCAAAACACGCATGCGGAGTCAGTCTGCCATCAGAGCGCCTGATCCTGAACGCCTTGAATGATGCGACAACTTCCTCCCCAAATGTACACACTCAAACAAGAAAAGCCTTACTCCCCTCAACCAACCCATCCTGGTTCTTCGTAACAGCAACCCAAGCAGGCGCAAACCTCCACACCTCATCCAACGCCGGAATCGTCCCCCTCTCATTAGCATCACTCCACAAACAAACCACCCTCCCATCCAACCCGTCCCCTTCCCCCTCCTCCCCAGCATCCCACCTCACGTCAACATCCCACCCACGATCCCACGTCCGACTCCACAATCTCAGCTCCCGACTGCCAGACTCCGAAGTCTTGGGGAAGCGCCTATCCTCCCCGGCGCCATCGACGCTGAAATCGGTGATGGGACGATTGAACACGATTTTGCACGCGCGTGTCTCTCGGCCGGAGATGTAGAAGCGTGCTGCAGTTGCGTTGTCGGGCGAGCGCGTGGCGTTGAAGGTTAGCCAGTCTTTGTATCCCTTCTCGGGTGGGATGTCAGGATGGGTGTTTGGTACGACACGCGGTGGGAGGCCGGTCCAGCTACATTCTGTGAGATCTCTGCGGAGGGTGCTGGGGGTACAGGATAGTGTTTGGCCTGCTGCGCTGGGGAGGGAGGTGATGATGTCGTGGAGGTAGGGCCCGCTGCCGATGCTGGTTAGGCTGACGGTGCTGATGCCTGTGTCTAGATCTACGCGCTGCAGGAAGTAGGGTTTGAGGCGGTTGGCGGGGGAGAAGGGGAAGGCGGTGAGGTTGTAGACTGTCGTTCCGGCGAAGACGAGGAGGAGGAAGAGGGGGATGTGGTAGGTGTAGCGATGGAGGAAGGGGCCGAGGGGTGCGAAGAGGAGGACTGTAAGGATGGCGGTGAAGAGGTAGATGGGGAGGGGGTCATTGCCGTCGTTGGGGGTTTGGAATGTGGAGGATGTTAGGAGAAGAGATACTTGACCGAAGATGATTACTGGAAAGGGGGCGAGGAAGAGGAATTCGAGAAGCCAGAGGCTGCTGGGGAGAGCATGTGACCAGGGTTGCTCCGTGCCGTAGATAAGACGGTTGGTTTTGGATTGGGGGATGAGGTCGGCCGTGGGACCTGGGAGGTGAGGAGACGTGTAGCGCTTGAAAGTTTTCCTATGCTGGCGGTCGCCGAGGAGAGAGGTGGACTCGGAGGCTTCATCGTCGTCGTCGTCATTGTTCCGGTTTGCGGTGGTATCCCCGGGTTGCTCTTCGGTGGATGGAGCAAGAAGTCTGGTGCTTGAGATGCTGCCGGGTCGAGACCTTGCAATAGGGTTGTCATTCGGGGCAGCACCTTCGATTTCATCCGCATAGGCGGACTTCCTAGGTAGACCAAAGATCTCGAGCCAGGAGATGGTGGTTGCTACGAAGATGCAGGCGAAATTGAATACAATCAGATAGCCACCGGCTATTTTAGGGTTGCGCTCCAAGACTGTCGTTGCAACAAGAACAAGCCAGCCGACTAGGAACATCCAGGAGAGAGCATAAGCCCGTTGGAAAGCTGTTGGCCTTATGGAGTCCGCTATCCTCAAGCACCCCCACGCAACACAGACCCAGGCAGATATCATCATGCTCCAGATCGGATAAGGACTGCTGACCAAGATGTATGGATTGACCGCTGTCATAAGAAATGCCAGGCCGATGACAGTCGCGGCGGCAAGCACAAAGGCAATTGGGTACCTAGCTATGCCCCGCCAGCCCTGTATGGCAACAGAATCATCGCCTTCTGGGTGATGGTGGTGCTTGGAGGAGCTGAAAAGGTAGAGCTTATCGACCTTGAACAGAATAGCTCCAATGACAGTCAGAACTAAAGGTGCAACGACTAATAGCGTGACAGACAAAGTAAAAAGAGTCTTGAGTCTGAAGACAGCGAATGCTCGGCCAAACAGGTCAAACCAGACAGCGCTCGATCCTTTCCCACTTGGTGCCTTGCCTTTTCGAGAATTATTCACATCAAATGTCGAGCTTGTGTCGGAAGTGAGTCCTTCCATTGTAGTTATGGCACCAGACAGCATGTGATGCAGAGACGATTTGCTCGAATGCTTCGTGTCATCTTGGCTGGTATGGTATCGAGCTCTTGGTTCCATGAAAGCGACATCGAGTCCTCGCATGCCCAGGGTATTCGTGAATACTTCATAATCTGTCGAGCTTCTTATGATACCCCTCTGGAATGCGTCTCCGCTCACAACAGAACCGAAAGGATACTTGCTTTTTTGATAGGCCCTAGTGACTTCGATGTCTGTACTTCTGAACAATGTCGCTCTGCCACCCGCGCCAGCTCCCTCAAGATTAAGAAAGGTGTGAGCGAATTTGGACATAGGGTGCTCTGCAAAGGCCCGGGCACCGTTCAGGAAGTCTTCTTCACCATTGTTTAACAGTGCAACGATGCCTCTCCTAGGTTGTCGACCTTTTGAGGAAAAGTATTTGATCAATTGCATGACGGTAATCACACCCACACCATCATCTGTGACACCAAAGCCGGTCGAGACGCTGTCATAATGGGCGTTGACAAGCACGCCTCCTTTCCCTCCGTGTTTCTTATTCTCCGAAAACCAGTCTTCAGATTCGTCATCTGAGCCGCGTATATAGACGATGATGTTCGTGCCTTCGAAGTATATACTCAGTCCAGGTGTCCCGCTTCGACCGCCTTCAGAGAATGACGCATTGGACACCATGTCCGAAAAGACGACAACAGCAGATTTGTCGGTGGGACCATTTTCAATTTCAAGGCTACTGTCAGAGGTTGATGAAGGGATGCCATTCTCCTGCAGGATTGTTTCAATCCTCCTCAAAAGCCAATCTCGGATGTAGTCATTTCTGTGACTGTTATACGGATGAAAGCCATTGCTGAGAATCTGCAGATCCAGCCACGCTTCTTTGAGATTCGTGCCACTCAAGGTTTTGGGTGCTTCTGGCACGACAAGGTGTACAACGAGCAGAGACACAATCAATGCAATATAGACTAGGGAAGTGATGATAGTAACAGGCAAGGGCGTAAAGGATATGGGATTACGAAGAATCTTCATGTTTGGCTATTGCCTCGAACACTCAGTCTGCAGCCAGAGACAGGAGTCATAAAGGTTAGAGCAAAAAGGCTTCAAGTGTCAACAAACAAACAGGTAATTATCAACATGGCCAACTGCCCGTCAGACTTCAGAGAAGAATAGAAAAGGAGGGTACAACGTCGGTGGGAGTGGGGAGAGGAGAGTTATGGCGGTGTCACCAGACTTTGATATGTAGTGGACCCCTGTCAATCTTGAATCGCGGGGTCGAAGATCCCGCGAAGTCAGTTCATCGATTAGATACAATACTATATTAATAAATAAGGTATATGAGAATTATTAGAGTAATTATATATGCTAACATGGCACTCGTACGCTACTGATATACTCCTTTGACACAAACGTACTGGTGGAGCTCCCACAATTATTCAAAATTCCAATTCTTCACCTAGAGTGCTACTGTTCCCTTTCGAAAACGTTGATCAAGAAGCCTCGATCTATGCTCCCTTCTGATTCATAATTGACCTTCTTCATAGGTATTGGCTTTGGGCTCCTCGGCGTTTCACTTCTTCATGAACGACCTGACTTTGATGTCGATGGTGTTGCACCTAGGTCTTCCAAAATATCGACAACTATTTGCCAGAAGAGAGGCTGCAGCTCGTCTGTGGCTCCTGGGATCTTGCATTCTTAGTAAAGGATGCCAGCTCTTGCATCTTCGTGTTTTTCCAAGAAAAAAGATCTCGTTGAGAAGTACATCCAGACGTATGGACAGGGGTCAGTCGGCAAAATGGTATAGATAGGCCCTTGGGCAAACCTCAGGGGGTTTGGAAGTCTGTTGGTGGGATCTGAATAGACTAGAGTTTCCCTTCAGGATTCCCTTCAGGATGGGAATGCAAGGCTTTGATGCTGTGGACACGACCCGGCCTCCTCAGGAGCTGGAATAGATGCACACTTTTAGTAGGTTGTAGAAGTCAATGACTAAGTACGAACATCAGTCTTGGCGACAATTAGCCCGAAGGGCTGCGGCATCTTAGCGGCCCGTGATGCTCAATATGGAATAGTCTGGTTTTGCCGATGCGCACAATTAGAAGCCTCCACACATCAACCGCTTTCCCGTTATCAACATAGCTGCAACAAGAAGGGTTTTGCGAGCTCCCCAATACCCTCACAATACCGTTAGCTTCATCGAGTGAGCGTCCAGGATGTCGAGCTTCGAGTCTGTCGTACGTGAAACCTCCATAAGCAATCCGCGCGTCCCAGCAAGCCTAGACTCCCCAAACTCATAATGACAATCTACTATACAGGTCGTCATTGATGGCAAGGGACATCTCTTGGGTCGCTTGGCTAGCACTGTAGCCAAGCAGCTGCTCAACGGCCAGAAGATCGTTGTGGTCCGATGCGAAGCACTCAACATATCTGGGGAATTCTTCCGTGCCAAGCGTATGTCTAACAGCCTACGACTATGATAGAGACAACGGAAGGCTGACGATGTTCTAACAACAGTAAAGTACCTCGCATACCTCCGCAAAATGACTCGCTACAATCCTACACGTGGAGGTGAGCTATATCTCTTCGTCAAAGCAATCTCTGGTCTTTGTTTCGATGTACTGATATGGCTACTTAGGGCCCTTCCACTTCCGCGCTCCTTCCCGTATCTTTTACAAGACTGTGCGTGGCATGATACCTCACAAAACTGCTCGCGGGGCTGCCGCAATGGAACGTCTGAAGGTCTTCGAAGGTGTTCCACCACCATACGACAAAAAGAAGCGCATGGTCGTACCACAGGCGCTGAGAGTGCTGCGATTGAAGCCCGGGAGGAAGTACTGCACCGTTGGTCGATTGAGCCACGAGGTTGGGTGGAAGTACAAGGATGTGGTTGAGAGGTATGAAGATATCAGCGTTGGAAGACGAGATTGATCTGAAGAACTTGACTGATATTCTTGCCACAGATTGGAAGAGCGGAGAAAAGTCAAAGGTGCTGCATACTACGAGCGAAAGAAGGCCGTGAGGAGACAATTATCAGAAGCGCAGAAGAAGGCAACAGTGGATGAGGAGACAAAGACTCAGCTCGCCGAGTACGGCTACTAGTCTGACAACGTCAAATGATCTCAAGGTCTCAACAACCTCGGAGAGATCAAGCCAGTTGGCTTATGATTCCGGAACTGATGCAAGCGAGGCCATGGTCGGTGTTATGAGCACGAGGTTTCGTGCCTAGGGAGGAGATACGGTTACGATTTAGCCAAAGCTCTCCGGAACCATTGATATATTCAAGCGAAAATGTTCAAAACAAGTCTTTGGTCTCCTCGTAGTTGATTTAGGCCTTGACATGATCTCCGGTGGAGCGATCGGTACCCCACACTTGCCGCATGCACCTTTCAATCGTAGAAGACCTCAGGAATCACAACCTGTCTAGTTCGGTGCACACATGTTTCACAGAGCAGTGGTATTCCATCTATCTATGTAGGCATCTGATCAATAGCTGTAAGATGTCTGGCGCCCAATCTCGGCTTTCCAAATTAGCCTCGCATTTCCTTCCCTCTTCTTCGACATCTGAATATAAACATCGCTACAACATCCACACACTTTCGCCAACTTTCTTCCTTCCTCGAGCCGCTGCTGTAGAGCCGGATGTATGCTTCTACTCAAGAGCAAAAGCCATATACTGAATAGGGATATAGGCTGAAGCGATATACCATGTCACAGCGAATGCCAAGATCTTGCGACGGTCCTATCAAGAAGCGGCAGACCGTGCAAGAGGATTAGCATATTACATCAGGAAGCATGGCTACAGAAAAGTCGGCATACTGTGTCCAAACACGCCAGCGTTCCTGGAATCAATATTTGGTATCGCCGCCGCTGGGGCAACCAACGTTGGGGTTAACTACCGATTGAAACATGAGGACATTACCTACATCTTCGAGCATGCCGAAGTCGAAGCTATCATCGTTGACGCCGAGTTCCTGCCGTTACTTGACGACTTCCGCAAAGCAAACCCCAACGTCCCTTTGATTGTAGACGCAGACACAGACGCAACAGAAGGGGAGCTAAGCGGACAATTCGATGAAGCGGTCCTAGAAGGTTTGAGGTATGATTTCGAGCACGGCAGCCGTGGCTGGGATGGGCTAGAGGCGCAAGTTGGGGACGAGGAGGATGTCATCGCACTAGCATACACAAGTGGAACTACAGCAAAGCCAAAAGGAGTCGAATTCACACATCGCGGATGCTATGTCGCTGCTCTAGCAAACGTGATAGAATCAGGACTCAACTATCACACTGGACGGTGCCGATACTTATGGACGTTGCCAATGTTCCACGCAATGGGTTGGACGTTTCCGTGGGCTGTCACCGCCGTCAGGGGCACTCATTACTGCTTGAGGAAGATTGACTACCCGGAAATATGGCACCTGTTGAAAAATGAGCACATCACCCATTATAATGCCGCCCCTACGGTCTGTACACTTTTGTGCGCAGCCAATGAAGCCGAGCGACTGCCCGAGCCGGTCCGTGTAACAGTGGCAGCGAGCCCACCAACGCCGCATCTGTTTGAGCTAATGATGAACCTGAATCTGCACCCCGTCCATGTCTACGGACTGACCGAGACGTACGGACCAATTACCAAAGGCTACCACATGCCAGCTTGGGAAACCCTCCCGCAAACGGAAAAGTATCAGAAGATGGCACGACAAGGTCACGGATTCGTCACAAGTCTGCCCATACGAGTGATCAAAACAGGAGTCGCCGAAGGGACAATCATCGACGTGCCAAAGGACGGCAAAGAGATAGGGGAGATCGTCTGCATAGGCAACATCTGCGCCAAAGGCTACTACAAAGACGCCGAAGCGACACGCAAACTCTTCCTCGGCGGCGTGCTGCATACTGGAGATCTAGCGGTATGGCATCCAGACGGCGCAGCCCAGATCCTCGACCGAGCAAAGGATATAATCATAAGCGGTACGTACCATAAACTCCCCTCACACAGATCGATCCAGCCAGACTAAAACCGCCCTGCACAGGAGGCGAAAACATCTCCTCCGTAGCCCTCGAATCCATGCTCGCCACACACCCCACCATCCTCGAAGCCGCCGTCGTCGCGGTAGCAGATTCTCACTGGGGCGAGCGGCCGAAAGCTTTCATCACGGTTCAATCCGGCAAGGATCTGAAAGGCGAAGATGTGATTGAGTGGGCAAAGCACAAGAGCGGGATCAGTCGGTTCATGGTGCCGAGGGAGGTGGAGCTTGTGAAGGAGTTGCCGAAGACGAGCACGGGGAAGTTGAAGAAGAATGTGTTGAGGGAGTGGGCTAAGGGGGCGGATAGGAGGGTGGTGACTTAGATGGTGGGATTGTAGCTGTGATTCTGGTCAGATATTGTTCAAGAGCTTGAGCTGTTTCGCAGAAATCATTATTGACAAGTACCGACTTATCCATGTAGGTCAAGCTATGCATGACTATGAGGCTATTGTATAAGCACCATCATACAGGCAAACTAACAGCTGTGACAGCCTCGAAGCCCACAAGCGAGCTTGCCATAATTCTAACCTTGAGCGAAAATGATATGTGCAGAACTTCTGCTATACGCAAGGGGGTATGTAATACAGCAAAGCCCCACCGTCAGTCATCCAAGCCTATGCCCATTCCGCCTACCAGTACCATCCCGTACAGTCATCCCCATATCCTCTTCGAAATATACAGGCATCCATCTCAAGGAACACCATTTGTCGTAGTACCATTCATAACAGGACTGGTGGCTTCCTGCTTCACAGGTCCTTCCGCCGCTCCTCCTCCAGGATTATCCCACGTGCCTCCCTTCCCAAAAGGAAACTCGTGTATCACCATCTCCCTTGTACTGAGTTTGAGGCCGGCGAGATGTTGATGCCGAGGCACAATGTCCAAGAAGTCGGACAGCTTGATCCAGAAAACGTTGCTGAGGGCGAAGAATTTGGGTCGGGTTTCCAGGTCGAGGTAGTGGGCTCCTATAGGAGTGAGGTAGGAGTCTGGGGAAGATTGAGACATGTATCTGCGGAGCTGACGCCAGAGAGAGCCGCGGTGGTGCATCGTAGCAGGCAAGCGAGTCCATGCAGTGTCTAGAGCGTTTAGCGTGTGTCACAGCATAGAAGGTACGACCATTAGTACTCACACTGCGAAAGATTCAGGTCTTTGATGGCGAGAATTGGCGCCGCCTGTATGTTCGCAATCCACTTCTCCTCTGCTACCGTTGGCTCACATCCTGGATCAAGCTCTCGAGTCGTGGCTGTGCGTAAGGGAAACCACTTTCTGACCTCCTTCGCATTTCTTGCTTCCTCCACACTAAGCTCAGCCGCCCGCCGTAAGCCATTGGGTAGAGATTGTGAGCGTTGGCGCTCTTCTTCCTCCTGCAGCCTCATTCGGCGCAGACTCTCCCGTTCTTCCATCTCCCTGCGTTTTCGTTCTTGCTCTTCTTTCCGTAATCGTTCCTGTTCGATCCGTCGATGAAGTAGTTCTTCGTCACGCTTTATCTTAGCCACACGAGCCGCCTCCTGCTCTTGTGCGAGGAGAATTTGACGCTCTGCTTCTGCAGCTTGACGCTGCTCCTCGATATGAGCTTCTTTTTCTTGACGTGCGGCACAAGCTCTGCGCTCGACTTCTTCTCTCTCAGCTTGAGCTTTCACCTCTTGCTCGACTTCTATCTGACGGCGGGTTTCCTCCTCTTTTTGTACAGCCCGCTCTTCAGCCTCCATGGCTTGACGTTCAAGCTTTTGCTCCAATTTTTCCTGCTCAACTTTATTCTCCTCGACCCGCTTTTCTGCTTGTAGACTTTCGAGATCGGACCGCTGTGGAAGCGCTTGGTCTATGCCATTCACAGGTGATACTATTGCAGTGTGTAAATAAGGATCCGTAGGAGACTTTGTCACTGGGGAAGCAACGTTGCTTCCCATAAACGCTACAGGTGCATTTCCTTGGAGAATCGTGGGTGGTGCCGGTCCAGGCGTGCCAGAGATCATGTTGGCTACCATAGTAGGAGCTCCGGGTCGGAAAGAGCGGTCACGGTCTTGATCTATCGCGCTACCATGGGAATTGACTCGCTGTCGCTTTTTATGCTTGTGATCGGTGTCCCCAGCCAAGTCCGATTTACTGGCTTGAGGACTAACGCTCATGCGATGCCTCTTTTTCCCCAAATCACCCTTAGTATTCGATGGCTCCTCGGAAGTGACCGCTGCTGTAGACTCGGAAACATCGCTAAACCTGCGCTGATGATTGCCATGTATCGAATCGCCCGAATTGTGCCTGGGTGGATCAGTATCGGCAGCAAGGCTCGCTCTCCGCTTCATGTCCTGAGTGCTCTTGAAGTCATTACCGGACATCAACCTGCGTTTCGGTTTCAAGCTATCTTGGGGCTTGCTTGTCAAAAGGCTTTTCTCAACGCTGGCTTTACCCTCCTTGACCTTGGTTTTAGGAAGGCCTTGTGGCCTTGACTCGTGATCTGATGCAAGGGCAGGTGAACTTTGCTTCTTACTCTCGCCCGCATGCTTGATTGCTACGCCTTTGGAGTTAGAGTCACGATTGGTTCCATCGCTATCGTCTTCCCTCAGTGTGCTAGGCTTTCTCGTCTTCCGAGCCTCATGAGGGGACGAGGAAGGTTCGGACACCGACTTTGTTGAATCTGCTCGTTTAGTGCGCACCCTACGCGGGGAATTGTTGTTGCTTTTCCGGCCTCCATGCTGGCTATAGCTGTTGTAGGCTTCCTTGAGAATATCATGTTCCTCTTGCCAATCGGCACCTTGCCTTTCCTTAGCAATTTCGTAGTATGTCAATCCTTTGTAACGTCGACGTGTGGGATCAAATCCAGCCTGTGAGAGTAGAAGATTGATGATACTGATATTGCCTCTTCCAATTGCTGCCAGCATAGGAGTGCTATAGGCTGGCTTGTACTCCCCTGATCTCAGAGGTTCTGGATCCGGGTCTGTCGTTGCGATGGCCAGCATCAATCCGAGGACATCTTCATGTCCACCCCGCGCAGCTGCCAGTATCGACTCTGTATCAGCTTGCGGGCGCATTTTCAGGATGTGATCAACGATTTTCCCCTCCCCTTTGCCAGCAGCATCACGTAACCTTGCCGGTGTAGCATTGACCCATAGGAGAGCATCGTCGGTAACTTGACTTCTTGCTGTCCTTCTCTTGGCTGTTGGACCCACTGGTGGTGGGCTTCGACTACCAAGAACAGGGCTGGCGCCAAAAGCAGATCCTGAGGTCATGTCAACGTCCCGGGATGTTGTGCCCTGTTGCCGGTTGTGGTCCTCTGAGGGTCTTCGGAGTGATGCCTTCTCTTTCTTGCAGGCATGAAGAATTTCTCTTATCTCGTCTGCATCGTCGAGATCTGGTTTGACCAAGTCCAGTGGCTCTTGTCCCTTCGCGTTGGTTTGCCGTGGATCTAGGCCTGCGTTTAATAACAATCGTACTACTTCCAGGTGACCATTTTCTACAGCGTCAATGAGGGGGGTTTCCTTGTCAATGTTCCTGCAATTGATATCGCAACCAGCGTCCAGCAGAAGCTGGACAACCTCAGTATTACCCTCAAGGGCCGCGATCTGTAGAGGTGTGTTTTCTGCGTAATCGGGTATGTCTACGTCTTGCGGACGCTCCTGTAACCACTTTTCGACTTCGAGCACATCACCAGAACGACATGCTCTTGCAAGGAGTGTTTGCCCACTTCGGTCTCGGTTTTTCTTGTGTGAGATCATCTTGGCCGGTGACATAGCATTATTGTCGGCTGAGGCGAGTTTTTGCAATTGACGGTGACTATGGACTGAGCTACCGTCATCTGACTCTGGATGAGTGTCCTCCGACGCCTTCCTTCGACGTTCAACATGTAGAGATGCAGGAGCCTTCCTTCGCTTGGCCACACCAGAGTGTGGATGGTTTGACTGTATCGATTGTGCCCTGTTGTTGTTTCGTGAAGGTGGGGACTCGGATCTGTGACTTGGCTCATCATGGTGTGTAGCACTACGCGTGTCGCGTCGATTCCTTCCATTTACTGGCTCCGAAGCTCGATCACTCTTGCCTCCTCTCCTATAGCCATGGCTCTTACCCCGTTCGACATTCGATTTATGGGCCCTTGGTTCTTGGTCTCCGGTAACGTCGTCGAAAGGTGGGGACGATCGAGAACGGTCAGAAGCAGAATCAGTCGTCTTCGAAGAGTTTGCTTGTGGAGCTGGTGACGACACAGTTGAACTCAAGTTACTTGAATTGCCGCTACCTAGATGACTGACGTGGCCATGGTCTAGCATCGCTCTCTTTCGTTTCAATGAAGATTGGCGGATTCCCTCTTGCCTGCTTGCTTCTTGCTGCCTTTCTTGTACCACTGCTAAATCATCCGATTGATGGTCGCTATTGGGTTCTTGCCGGGTCGCTTCCTCCAGCTTAATGGCTTTTCTTGACTCATGATCCTGCCCTTCCTCTTTCCCAGATAGAACGACAGTCTCTGCTTCCGAGTCACTCTTGTCAACGGTCGCATCCACATTGCTGCGATGAGAGAGTCCATTAATCTGTCGTACCGTCGAGGGTTGCGGAGAAGCTTGCAGGCCTGAAGCTGCTTGAAGTACTTGCAACTGCTTCTCTGGGCCGGCCCGAAAGTCATGATACGCAGCCTCTCCAGGCTTTGGTGACGCTGGCGTAACATCGCTCATCGCGATATCTCTCGGCGCCTCGCCGAGATTGATTTCATGCTGGGCCGTCGTGTCCGACGTCCTCGAGTGTGTTGCTCTGCCTTATGCGCAGACAGGCAACCGATGTAATATGCGTCCAAGCCTACGCTATTGATGCGCTTACTCCAAGCCAAGGAAATGTTGAGCCTCCACGATAAGTAGGTAATGATGGCGACAAAGATTATGAAGGACGGTGAGTGGATTGGTCAGTGGTGGGAGCTGAACGAGAACCGAAAAACAGCACTGGTGGTCGCAAGGTATTTGGGAATCAGGCCAATAAAGGCTTGAAGCAGGGAGGCAGGGTTATCCTTGCTGGCCTTGGCGATCTTTTGCCCCTCTTCTCCCTTTCACCTCCTCTGTTCATGAAACGACATCTATCGCAACACCAACGATGAACGACTTCGACATCCCCAACTATCACTGGTCGGCCTCCGGCTAATCGAGTTGGGTTGCCCGCACGAAGGCAGTAGACCCCGCCAAATTTGGTCCTGATATTCCTGAGGAACAATGCAATGCTCACGACCGGCCTCATAATCCTTCATGATGCAAGTCAACAATGGAAGCTTAACAATTGTGACAGTTGGGTGTCGTCATCCCCGGTTTCAGCAGTGAACACGGTGACAAATTACGTGGACGAAGAAAGCGTCGTATAGAGCCCCAGGCGCGCAATTCCCCGAGAGGGGAAAGTTGCTCGAGCACGAGAGAATTTGAATTGAGATGTGCGAAAACCCCTTCCGCATAGATCACGCAGCATGAACCAAACCCATACTCCTGGAAAAGTAAACGCAACTACTTGGTGGCTAGCTGGACAATGCTCGAGCTCCGGGGACAACACATAACCACGGTGCGAAAGACAATCCATGGGCCCGGAAGTACGATCTCCCCTCGTTCGATATCACTTGTTTGCTGGAAGTCATCAGAAAATTTAAAGTATAAGTCTGAAGATGAGTGAAATCGCAGATAGAAGATCTCGACCAAGATGTATATGCCGCCTTTTCCAGCAACGCCCCGGATGAATGCCGTTCCTATTCTATATATCACCTTTGTCAAATCTGCATCTCACTTGACCCATGTCCGAAAACAGATCGTATGCGACTACATGTGTGGCATCCCCTGTCTTTTCATCAAAGACTCGGCAACCGTGCTTTGCGGCATTGGCAGGAGTGTACACTGGAGATGTTATCATTCGGAATCCGCAAGCCAACATTGAAGCAAACATACAATGTAATGACACAGCAAATTCTGTTGGATGGGGATTCGAAATCTTGTGGAGGCCATGCTATTTCCAGCATTAGCTCATTGTCATCGCTTTTGCTCTGCTTGGGACTCACGCTGTCTGCAATATAGGTAACTTCATCTCGAGCAAAGCTTGTCACACCTTGAGACTTCAAAGGTGACGCTTTGCCTGCTTCGAGAAGCTCTTTAGTTGGCCAATCATACTGAGCCTCTTTCAGCGACCCCTGGAGCATCTACATAGACGGTAAGCAAGGCAACGGCCATGGATGCACATGACTCGCACTTTCATGATACAATGGGAGCCAGAATGGTCGTGTATTGGACTTTCTTTGCCGGGAGACCAGACTAAAATGAGCTACAAAGAGGTGGTCAACGACATGATCATTCCTTTTGCTCGCCTGATTTGGCTCACTGCATTGTGTTTGCCATTCCCGCGGTCAACAAGATTCCGTGTGAAACATTGATGCCTGTTTCTGTACGCATACTGAGACCAATCTTTGAAGTCGGAATGGTAATCTTTCATCAATTTGACGAGTGGTCCCGGGTCTATATCTGTGAAGTCTGAGCCCGGTGATTGGGCGAGAAACGAGTTGAGGTCTTTGATCAGCTGATGGAAAGCATCGAGTTGCTGATCTAATTTCTGAGTCGCGATGGGCATTTCAGATGTCGTTCGCTTGGTGGGTTTGGCTCACGCCGCACTTATTCAAGCCAAACACCAAGATCCAGTGATTGTGACTGGTGATGGTGATATTAGGCAAAGGTTTGTGAACCAGAATGGAGAGCTGACCTACTAATAGCTCAGCCCTATCTGACGGGCACGTGCTCGAAAGTAGCCTTGCGCCAGCCAGTCGAGCCAGCCCCGACCTACCAAGCAAATGTACCGATTCACATTTGTACTGAGTCCACCTATCTGAATACCCATATAACCCCTGTACACCGCTACCGTCGCTATTATCGACGCCTAAGTCTACCTTGGGGGTGCCTTCCAAGGAATCTATGTAAAAGGGAGCTACGGTTGTCAAAGCGCCCAGAATGCGATCATGAGAAAGAGCGATGGCGCCTTGCCTTCGGTTTTCTGTGTATAGGATAACCCGACCACGTCCCAACAGACATATCAACATCAACGTCAGCGTCATCGCAGCCCAAGTGGTCTTCTCGTACATAACCCCGGACAACGCGTGTCCCCCGGCAGTCGCGATGCCAATACCTACCCACAGCAATGAGTACACTTGTGCATTCGACCCGGCTGGCCCAAACGCTTTTGGGTGATCTTCTTCAAGCTTATCAGCCTCCTGGTGCATCTCAGCGGATAGTGGTATTAGGATCATATTGATTGCTGTGCCTGAAAGCCATTAGCTTCATGGGTGTTATTAATTTATGAAGCCTACTTACCGGTCAACCCGAGTAAAATGCTCAGGCCTACGATCTGTGGCGTGCTCTTTGTGTGATTAATACCAGCAAGGCTAAACCAAGTGTCGCTATTGCATACATGGCCAAGGCCCCACTTCGAGGGCCGTAGTGATCTGCCAGCGCTCCGAACAATGTGCCAAACAGAGCTGGCACATTGACGGCTAAGAAAATCAAACTCACAACTGTGGAGTTGAAGTCGAAGCTTTCCTTGACGAATCGTTCGAGCACGCCATCAAAGGATGCAACAATGATTGAGTAGACGAATGACCCAGAAACAACTGCCATAAGCCCGCGAGACCTGAAGGTGACGACAGTCGATTCGGCTTTCTTTGCCGACGAGAAATGTACGACATCGGTCTCGATGATCTGCTGTTGAAGTTGTGGCTTCCTTCTCATAAGTAAACCTCTACAGTTTCTATAAGCAAGACGTCAGAATGGATCAGCCATGGGCTACTTTATTGTTGAGGTTCCACTCCCAACTGTAAAGCCTCAATGGAAAGACCTAAACATACCAATCAATATCAAACCTACAGGTACTTTCGATCAATAGATGGCGGGTAAAACCTTTCATGAGTCAATCCTGTAACACTCTGATCTCAATACTTAGTGGCCATTCGGAAAGTTTTATCATGAATCTGATAGGCTTGTAATACCATGATGCAGAGTGAAAGGATGCTGAAGTGGACCAGTCTACAGTCCAACTTCGGCACATACCGATTACAGACAGTGTACACAATTAGCTCCGTGAATTCGACGTACGACATCCAACGGTATGATGTAATACCCTTCGTCGCTACCCTGCTCCGATGACTGCAACAAAAGAGGCACTCTCGGCATTGAGTCATGGTGGTAGAGGCGTGCCCTAGTCTTGTTGCTAAACTTTTCTACACAGCTATACCCCCATCAACGTTGGAATTGTCATCCCCAGCGGACGACCGGATCTTCCTTAACACCTCCTGTGCCTTGAGATAGATCCGGCGTTCGGCAGCGTCGTCGACACCCGCAATCAATCGGCACGGCTTCATCCTGATGCGGTCCGCAAGCGATGACTTGGCCTCATTATTGTTCACACTGTTGGCCCTTGTTCCAGGCATGACTTGTTCTACGAGTGCTGGCCTAATGACTTCGAAAACATAGAGCAAGGACCCCAGATATCTCCAATTCCGGGGTCTCTCCCTTGCTGGAACGTGTACGTAAGAATTACGCCACACTCCGTCGTGCTCCTCGTCTTCTAGCCAAGGACATCTTCCATATTGTAGAACCTCTTGAATTGATTGGGCAAAGACTTTGGATTTTGAGGTTGCGTGGATCTCGTATCTACCCTGCACATCTGTCATCATTCGACTCAAGTGCATATTACAAAGCAACACCGTCTTATCATGGCCATTCCATAGTTGTATGGATCCGACAAGCCTTGACCGTTAGGGCTTTGGTTCCTATGTATGTTTTGCTAAGCTGGCTCGATAGAAACCTTGGATGCGGGATCGCCTTCGATGGCCGCCATCTTGTTCAAATCCAATGGGCTATTGCCTTTGGACAGGTTTCCAAGCCCAACGATACCAACACGCGCATCCGAGATCATGAAGCTAAGCGTCCTGTATTTGCCTCTCAGAAACAAAGCATTATACATCGCCACAACTGCGCCTTTAAGGAAACCCCAGCTCAGCAACTGGCTACCGGCTGACCAGATCTCAATAAACGCTCCGTGGCCCTTGTTGTATGTGAACGGATCCTCTTCCGCTGGGAGCAGGCCGTCACCTTTGCTACCGATGATATCTCGAATGTGTCTGTATGTCAAGAGAATGGCTTCAGACATGGCTACTCGGTCGAGAAGTTCGAAGAGCAGAAATTGGACTGTGGTGCTGTTTATGGGCCTCGTTCAGCGCTCAAGAATAGCAGAGGTTTGCCATCTGGATCAATCAACATGACTCACGTAGTACCAGGGATCCTATATTCCACGGTTTCCGCCGACGTGACGTTTGTTACCAAATTTGCCATGACAATGGTAGCGTTAGCTGCGAGGTTAGAGGCCGGGGTGACTGATGCTGCCGCCGCCCAGGCACAAGTTGCATAGTTTGCTGAGGCAAGTAATTGCAGGAATATTGAGCCTTGCGTGACGGAGATTTAACTTTGTCCCAAATATTCAAGGAACGGAACCACAAAGGCAGAACAAGACGAAAATGGTTTGAGGTTAACAGCAGATCGTGCTCACCTACATATACCTATGCTACCAAGAGTTCTATCATTATCCCACGGTGTGGCGCGAGTATGTTAGTAACTACCGCCTGGATGCTCTGGGTTGCCACATCATTGGAACCGACATTCCAGACGGACATTTGGTTGAGTGATAGGAGCAAAGTGATTCAGCTGGTAGAAGCGCTTGGTGAGAATGACAAGTTTAAGCGTGGAGTTCATCGCTACCGATAAAGTTGACGGGGCAATTCGGATGATGTGCTGCCTTCAGGCGCACCAGCGTAAGACACCGAATGTACTACGCTTTCTCGGCGGGCGTGACAAGTCCTTGATCAAGGACACTCGGGATTTGGAATACGGACAATTTTGCAGTCAAGCCTGAAGAATCGGACTCATGCAGAGCGGCGACTAAAGCGCTTGGGGTAGTCTAGTAACGTCCCGGGAATCTATTAGCCTTCACGACATTGACCGTGTCCTTATATAACGTAGCCATTTTGAAAGCGCGTCTCGTTCTACGGCATGAGCAGGTCTGCTTGGGAGAGTGTGGAACGAGCAAGAAATCAAACCAAAGCGCGTGTGTAACCTTTGGACACCACGGAACGTCTTCCGCTGACACTCCTTGGCGCCCTTGGGAATCATTTAATCGTGAGGCTCAAGCGGCACATTGTTTTGTTACCACAGCCCACGAACAATCAGCAACTGTTGTCCAGGACGCCTCGACCTGATCTGATAGATCACTCAGCATGTATTTCCCCTTGCTACCGGTGTGATAATGACACAAGCTTCCCTGCGACCTCCAGCCAACCTCCAGCCTCGTCCGAAAGCCGTGCCAACCTTCAGTAGCACCTCCGTTGCAGCAAGCTCCACATCAACACCATCTCAGGCGTCAAGACCTTCATCGAACAGTCGTCAAGCTTCACCAGCCCGCTCAATTATACCTTCTGACGTATCAGACAGGGCGACAGCTGCCTTGATCCGCCGTGTGCTTTGTTCGCAGAGCCATACCGGTACCACCAACTCTCGGTCTATCAGCGAGTGCTTACCACCATTGACGAGTAGCAATGAAGTCGACCTCCAATTATATGCCATCATTGCTATAGTCGTGAAGGATCTTGTCCAGAGTTGGTATGGAAAAATTACGCCCGATCAGGGCTTTGTCGAAGAAGTGGTGAGAGTCGTGGCACATTGCACGACACAGCTGGAAGGCAGATTGAGGACCTTGGATCTAGAGGGCTTAATCTTCGATGAGATCCCGGACCTGATCGAGCGTCACATCAATTGTCAGTGAATGTACATTGATCGTCCAGAATGTTAGGCTAATGGGTACGCAACAGTCTACCGGATCAGTCACCAGTCACCGCAAACACTACTTTCCACAAACCCCCGAGTCATATACCACAGCTTGAGCCCTCATCCAGCGCTCTCTCCGGTGCCCGACCCTGCAGTCCCTGCATCGGCGACGGAGCAGCATGGTCATGAGGCAGAATACAGGCAACTCCTGGTACAGGGCGCCCTGGCCATCCTGCTACCCACCGAGGACTTGGAGAATGCGTGTTTACGCACCCTCGTTGCCGATGTAATTGCGGATAGTATACTGGGTAATTCGCTTGGAGGCAAAGTCTGCGAAGGCTGGTTCATATGGGACAGCGTCACCAAGCTTGTCGAGGTGGTCAAAGTGAAATTGGAGCCCAGAGCTACGGGCGAACAGATGGAAGTGGATACCAGGAATCAGCTCGAGAAGTTCGGCCTGCTCGCAGACAAGAGCAAAATGGAGAAGGAACACAACAGGCGATCCACACTCTCGTCGGTGTTCTGGCGAGTCTTGCAGTACGGCTACCTGGCATTCATGTCGGTACGATTTGTCATTCTCGGCTTCAGCGCAGCTTATTCGCGACCGTTGCGGTCAGTGTCCGTGATCAGGACTCCCGTATCAAGCGAATCTTCACCAGTTGACAAGACGATCAACTCACACCATCGTCTCCCTCGTCCAATCCTAAGTTTTAGGATCTTCCCGCTTGTCTCGGCCCTGCTCGATCTGCCTTCACGCATGCCCTGGCTCTCTGGATCTATGGCACTACTCCAACACCACCTGATGCATGGCGTGCTCAAGGTAGGAGGTACGGACGGCATACTTGACCAGTAAGTAAGCGAAAGGTCTCTTCTGCGATGACAGTGGTCAGCACATTCCCGTCTCCATTTCTTAGCCTGTCCTTGTTGCCTTAGCCTCGCATGAGATTTTGATCATCTGACTACGAAGTGGATGCGAGCGCGCATAAGCCTGCTTGCTTTGGCATGCTGAGCTAGGCCGCGCGGGGATGGCCGCTAGACTCGCCCCGTTATCGTCTTGCAGGATGAAGAGACTAGGCGAGTTGGTGCATGACCTCCACTTTTTCACTTTTCACTTTTCACTTTTCACTTTCCATCTCTGTTCTGGTCTGGTCGGTCAAGCCACAACAGATGGTGCAAGTGAAAGACGGCTAGAAGCCCCCCGTGCCGACCGCTTTCGCTACCACGCCTTTTCTTTGCTCTGCACTTTCGACTTTGGTCATTCTGGATTGAATCCACTTCGTGTTCCTGGTCGATCGATCCTCCGCATGGCTTCCCCTGTTACAATTCCTTATTCCTTGACTTGACCGCTCAAACAGGGGCATTGTTCCTTGGTACGCCCGTACTGGCCGCAATTGTTGCTCAAGCGCCCGGCGGATCAGGCTGACTGCCGTTGTGATCAGCGGGATCGGCCCTTGACAAACCCTAATCTGCAAAATGCAACATCCTTCCCCACCGCTCATCAGGTCTTTACACCGCAGAGGGGGAATCCTCCAAGGTCAAGCCTGGTATCCAGGATGAGATAGGAGTCTGGGGCCTTGGAACCCCCCTTGATCGCAGCGCTGCAAGGCTGCCCAACAGGCCCTGTACAAACAGAGCTCGCTTCATTTCCACAAACAAACAGCACCTGCATCGTCTAGTCCCCATAGCGTTCGTCCTTGTTCAGCGTCATCCCTGTTTAAGGAATGCCCAATGCATGAACACGAACCCTGACCTGCATCGCACGTCGCTTTTTCAAGCTTCACAGATCCGAAAGCTATCATGTTTTCTCCCCAGCGCACAAGCCAAGTACCTGACTGATACCGAGATCTTGTTCCGGAAACAGGTACCTCCACCATCTGTTGCTCACCACGCTGCATCCGCCGACCCTACTACCCCAGATCCTAGTGATCGCCCGCCAGAACTCCTTCCCCAACAGCACCATACCTCTTGCGCCTGCACCGCCTCCGCTGTCGGCGCCGGAGATGCTCGCTCGCAGGCACGAGTGCGCCATCTCGCTCCTTTCGCTGCTTCCGCCGGCTGCGTGCAGGACCGTCTTTGGCAGTGGGGACCCGGACGTTTGGGCGAGGGAGGTGGAGACTGAGTTGTTGGATGTTTTTGGCGACGAGTATTTGAATCGGCATTTGGCCTATGCGATTTTAGAGTTGGTGGTTGTGAGGGTCTTGCCTGAGTTGGCGGAGAAGGGGGTGGAGGAGTTGATGAAGGAGAGGATTGGGGAATGATTGTAGAAAATCAATAATGATTCACGCATCTGATGACATGATATTAGTAAATTACTCAAGGGACTCGAATGTTTCCCAATCAAGTATCGCAGTGAACGAATGTTCCCAATCAAAGCATGGCAGTGAACTGAATGGCAAAACTCCTCGTCTTCGTCAGATCATTCATGCCTCTTCCCCTCTCCACCGCGCAACTAGATGCATGGATACATATGTCTATGCTCCAAAATCCACTCAAAAAATCCAAAAGATGCCGCTCCATACAATTGCCGTCCCTTGCGAACAAAATCATGGCAAACCCGGTCGGTCGGCTCTCAAGCCAGACTCCAAAATCTCCACTCTCTCTCTCTCTCCCTCTCAATGATGAAGCCGTGAGGCTAGGGGTATTTCTAGGTATCTGTTTTCTTTTTCCATCTTCTCGATCCGATTCGATGCACCTGACCCGGAAATCCTTTCACCCAGTGCCATTGGCCAAAAAAATTAGAAAAGGAAAACCAAAAACGGACAATACTCCGGGCCTGCCAGTGTGTATGTTTCCTCCACTCGCTCGACGCCGTAGATAGTATGCACATCCGCCCAGAAGGAAAAACCGTAGATACGATGGGTAATGAAAATAAGCGAATGAAAAGGATTACAGGAAGCGTCGTTGATGCAGCCGATATCGGCCGTTCATGCAAAGGCGTCAGGACAGCGAATGCTCGCTCCTCTTCCTGCCAATCGGCAGCGTCCCGTCAGCGCGTTCAGACATCGGGATCGCCTGCATGCCGCCGGGCAGCTCGCCCGTCTCGAGCTTGAGCATATGCATCCATTTGCCCATGACGAGATAGTCGTGCGGGTCTACAGCACCGTTCGGTTGGTGCTTGATGAAAGTCATTAGTGTGGACAGCGCCGCGCGTGCTTCGTCTTGGGAAGGCGCCGAGGAAGGCGACACGCTGCCGATGCTGGGACTGGTGTTGGGGCTGATGCCTGATGGTGGCGGCATTGATAGGGGGCTGGCATTTGACGTTCTATTTCGGGCCGAGTCCAAGGCACTCATTGGTGACACTTCCATTTCTTCCGGTGGCGATTCTAGGGAGGAAGTGGCGATTGACTGTGGTAGATGGTTTGATGTCGCTGAGTCTGGCGAATTTTCCGAGCTGATCAGTGGTACGGTTTGGCGACGTCGTAAAGAGCTTGTGGGCGCTAACGGTGGTAGCCGAGCCATTTTGGAAGCTGGCAAGGAGGGGCTAGGGCCACAGCTTGACATGGGCGAAAAGAAAGGTGAGCCCGGACTCCTGTAATCGCTTGCAAAGGAGGACATATCGGAGAAGCAGCTGTTCATAGACGCTGCACTTTGTGAGTGTGCGTGTCCGTAGGCCGAGCCGTCCATGTAGCTATCAGGGCTGTGGGTCTTCAGATCGTCCTTGGGCGAGCTGATGGGTAGACCGTCCCATCCGATGGGCGAGATGCCATTGGGGGTTTCCGATCCAGACTTCGAATCGTCGCGCTCCTCCTTGGGGGATTTAGCCCCAGGAAGATGGTTCTTCGTCTTGAAATGCTCCAACCATGCAAGATCATTGACTTTATTGTGACATTCAGTGCTGCCAACGGTCGTTGCGAAGATCCTGGCCTGATCCCTGATGGTGTTGTCGTCTAGCGGCAGCTGTTGGCTCAGACGATTTTTTGCCCACTGTGACAGCGTTCGTTCGATGTCTGGGAATTTACTCTTTGACCTTCGTATTGGCGAACGATTACCCTCTTCCGGAAGAAGATACTTCTCTTTGTTTCGCAGGACTTTTGATACAGTACTTTAGGAAGAGATCAGTCAAGGATCATTTTTGTAGAGAAATTGCAATAGACAAACCTCCGCTCGACGCCAAACATAGCTGGTCGCTTTGGTCAGCGAGTGTTTTTCAATCGCGAGAGTATGCCAGACTCACCACCAATCTCCGTCTGCTTGACATTGGGATTCTCGCTGTGATATTCACACATCCGTCGCCGGTCGCTGTCCGTCAATGTCCTTCTCGAAGTGGATGTTGAGTGTGATGGCTTGCTCGGTGCCGGAGCCGGAGCGAGGGTAGGAACTGGTGCTGTCTTCGAAAGCGGCAGTATAGGTCTATGTAAGGGTATAGGCGCCGGAGGACTGCTGTTTTCCGAGGGGTTCGTGAGCTGACTGGGCCATTCCGGCATGGGAACGAGCGGATGTAGAGGCTGTGGACTCGAAAAAGCAGATTGCATTGGTCGATCGTATATTGGACCCATCTGTACATGTGTAGCGACTGGGAAGCTGAAGTCGGCATAGTCATTGGTCGGCGAATGGTGCGGGGAATGTTCCTCAGCTACGTCGACCATATGTCCTCCGCCAAAGTCCTGATCATGGTGTAGGCCGTAATGGTTCTCCATCTTGATGTCGACGAAAGAGTCGTGCATGTTGTTGAAGAAGGTGGGAGCAAGCATCGAGTCCTTTGGAAAGTCCCAACCGTTGTCCCAAGACTTTAACATGCAATGGAAGACTCGAAGACTGAAGCATCCACGCCGATTACAGAAGCAGAAGGAGCGTTCCTCTGCATTCGTGTACGGGGAATCTCGTATAGTACGGGATAATATGCAGCATGTCAGGGCAAGTGCAGCTGGTTTCGTCCACGATGGTACCTGGGACACTGGTTCAGCATGCGCGAATAGCCGGCAGTTGTATAAAAGGCGCAGTCCGATAATCGTGCATGGGCAAACTCACCTGGCATGAGAACTGCAGGTTGCACGATTATTAGATGAGCCTCAATGGGCAGTGATCAGAGTGATAGGCATGTTGCTGTCGAGGGGTGGTACAGCCGTTGATGGAGATACGGTCGAGATGTCGAGGGTGGGGAGCTAGATGGGCTAAGTAGTCTAAGTAGTAGTAGTAAGGGAAGTCCGGTGGGCACTGGGCAGTTCCATGGGTCGTGCTCTGGAGAGGCGGGTAATAATCGAGGCCTGCGCCGCTTACTCAAATCGGTTGGTCGTCGCACCCTGGACGGTAGACAAGCACACAAGCTCACAACCCTTCTAGCTGGCATTCTGTCATTTAATTCTTGCCTTTTTGCCATTTTACCTTTTTGACTTTCTTTTCTAACAGCGGGGCTTGCGCGGGCACGGCGTTGCGGATTACGGATTGCGGTGCGGACGGATTCCCCCTTCTAGGCTTCGATGGCCTGCCGTCCTGCTGAACGACTTTAGTGCCTCGTGTGCCACCTTTCTGGCCTGCACTCGCCATCTCCCATTTCCCATCTCCCATCTTCCATCGCGACATAACGCTCCCTCCACGCGTCACACTTCACACCTCACACCCAAGCTCGACTGTGCGGGAGTCAATAAAGTCAAATCTCAATTAGATTATCAGCATGGCAAAGAATCAACTAAAGAGGTGCACGCAACGCCTTTCTCGGCTTAATCCGCTCTAGCCCTTGAAGATCGGACTGGGGTGATCAGCGGGAAAGGCTCCAAGCTCGGCTCCTCTTGACTGGCCCTCCAGCCCTGTCAGTTGCGGCCGCCATCAATTTCCTCCTCCAATGGGATTTAATCCCAACTTTTAGTGCTCTTGGCCCCGAATTTCTCGTCCATTTAGTGAATTAATTAGTGAATTCTCTATCGCAGGCGTGGGATGCACCTCGTAAAGCAAATCCCACCCCAAATTCAATTCCATATCTTGCCGAGATTTTCCCACTGCGATAGGCCCAGCTGGAGAATCCTCCATCGAGTGGCCTGGGAGAAGAGGTCCGTCCGGTCGTGAGCGCGTGATATTGACTGGACACCAACAAATGGCAGTGAAGAGGCATGAGAGCCCGCTGAGTGGCCCTGGTGCGGCACCTGACTCATACTGATCCGCTACTCTCATATTGCAACCTGCTACTACTAGTAGTCATTGGTCTTTGGGCGAAAGTCTGGCTCCTTCATCATCATGGAAAAGCCACTCAGTAGCAGCGAGCGATATCTGTGCTTTTCGAGAGGAGAACGTGATTCCGCCGTCAGATGGCCTCTCAAAACGGGTTGCTGCCTCCTACTAGATAACAACATTAATGGTGCCTTTGTCGAATTACATGTCTTCCCATGGCTCTGGCAACAGCTATTTGCTGCTCTATTGACGGCCGAAAAGCTGGTCGGAGAAGAGTCTCAAACGGGTAACATGCCTTATCACTGTGCTCCATGGAGGCACGGGTTGTCAGCTTTGAGGCTATTATCGAAGGACCGTGCATCACATCGCAATATCTTCCAATTGAAATCAGTGCCAGCCTCTCACTTCCGAGGTCCCGAGCTTGACGGACAACCATGCAAGCATGTTTTGCGTCAGCATTAGTGACGATTAGATCTTAATTACCCCATACTCTGTGACCGGAGATTAGACCAATCATTCGTGGTAGCCTCATTTCTTACTTGTGAGAGGTCAGCCGGCCCCAATGAGGGCAGCGCTGAGCTGCTTGCTTACCTCTCTCCATCCTCAAGCATTATCGCTTTATGATCGTTACTGTCAACTGTGAGCAACGTGTAAAAGTGCTGAGCTGTGGTCCACATACTGATGTCTTCGTCAGCGAGCTCATGGGATAAACCCACCCTCTGCGGCTGATGCTTCACTGACTGGCCGTACACGATCGCATGCTTGAATTGCTCCACGATGGTCTTGTGTATCGCATTGCACTAACACACTGTTAGGTGATGCGGTATGAATAGAGCGACTCACTCACGAAGTCCTCGACGGAGCACGCGTTCTTCCTCAGCACAACTGGTGTGTTGTAGTCAGGGGACTTGCCCTTCGGCTTCGTATATATCCTCCGGAGTTGCAGCTTCTCCCACATTTGCTCAAGCAACTCATCAACATTCCAGCCATGCTCGGCGCTGATGGGACACGCATTTGGAATCCTATAGATCAGGTCCAGCTCCTCGATGGAGATTGAATCAATCTTGTTAAGAGCATAGATGACTGGGATATAACTACGACTCTTCGCCTCTAGGATATCAATCAGATCATCGATCGTTGCGTCACAACGAATAGCTACGTCGGCAGACGATATCTTGTACTCCCCCATCACTGCTTTGATTTCCTGGAGAAGCATGTCAGCTTGTCCCGAGGCCATGTATACAAAGGATTACCTCATGGCTGATATGGCTTAGTGGAACTGTGTTGGTGATGGAAATGCCACCTTTGTCCTTCTTCTTAAAGACAATGTTTGGAGGATCTTTGTTGATTCGAATACCGAATCCCTCAAGCTCGTTCTCGATGACTCGTTTGTCGGTGAGAGGCTTGTTGACATCAAGAACGATGAAGATCAAGTGACACGTTTTGGCAACAGCGATGACTTGGCGACCTCGACCTTTACCATCTTTGGCTCCTTGAATGATACCGGGTAGATCTAGCATTTGGATAGCAGCACCGTTGTACTGGACTTGCCCGGGTACAGTAGTCAGAGTGGTGAATTCATAGGCGGCGACTTGGGAAACGTCAGCTTGCATGCCATTCACACATGCTGCGGCTTGCCTTACCCTCCGAATGTTGGCCCGTCAATTTACTCATGAGCGTGCTTTTGCCGACGGATGGAAAACCTATAAACCCCACACTAGCAACGCCCGTCCTAGCAACATCAAAGCCAGCTGCTGGATGTCAGATATCTGCTCTTCTCTCAGAACCTGTATTCCTTACAGCCTCCGCCACCTCCACTCGACGATGGTGTAAGAAGCTCCCGTTTCAGTTTTGCAAGCTTCGCCTTCAATTGTCCCAGATGATAGCTTGTGGCCTTGTTCTTCTGCGTCTTGGCCATCTCGTCCTCGATGCCTTTGATCTGTATAGTGCAGAAGTGTTAGCTCTTGAGCAATGCCGTCCGGAGAGAGCAGACGTACCTTATCCACGGTGGTCGCCATCTTAAATGTGGGCTGTAACAGCTTACTGCTCTAAATCAATGTCTTTGGGTGCGATGGGAGTCTGATTGTTATTCAAGACTGTGGGGTATAGCCGGAGATTAGCCGGCGCCACTAATGTTCTTCTGGCAGTGCTTGTTTATTACAACTACAGGAACTGGAGATCTTCCAGAACGGCTCGAGGTTTACCTCCACTTGAAGAGAAGTGGTAATCTATATCTCAAATCCCGTGCTTCTCATCGTCTTCCTAATATAAGGCGAAGACCCCTGTTTGGAACGGAGACCTCAACTCCAAAAAAGGCCAGTACCGGCTCAACGTAGGTGAGGCGAGCAAAAGACCACTGTACTCCCCTCCAGAAGACTCTCTATGTGCATTACTCGGCTTCATTGCATTGACAATCACCCTGACTAAAAAAATTCATCCAACCTCCCACTGCCTGTCGTTTGCAGTTCTGGTCGGCTCTTCAGCTTTGCTTCGTCCGTTTGACCATAAATCTTACTCGATCTTGTGACAGCCACCATTTGGTCTATCGCTTTCTCAATCAAGAATCGGCTTCTTTCTACCTCCCTAGCCATAACACCCTTGTTCAAATTTCCCCCCAACAACAGCAACGCACTCTTTCACCCGTCCAAGGCTTAAAGTAGACATCCACACGGGTTTCAAAATAATTCGGACAACTTGGTGGGCGCTCAATTAGTACTAGTGTACGAATCATTATGAAACCTTCGCGTGACAAACTTTCGATGCAGATTTTACTATAGCTCAACAATTTCCCTTTCCAAACATATCCAACGGAGCCCATGCCTAATTGACTATGTCTATTCGACATACATAATCTGCATTGGTACTTCAGATCGATCGAGGAAATCGCTAAAATCGCACGGGCGTCTGCCACGGAAGATCGCAGTCCCAGAAATAGCGAATGGCGAAACTTACTGATTCGTGAAAGCTAGTTTTGCAAGCAAAAACGAAGAATGTGTTGCAAGGCAAATCAGGGTCTACTCGCTGCGACGAGAGGTGTACCTATCATTGTTGTCCGCCACAGCTGAAAGAGCGTGGCGCAGGAAAATCAAATCATGCGTCACGAGGAAAGTATAAATTGGATGTTGGCTCAGTACGACTCGACGCGCACATCAAAAGCCACAGGTATGGTGGCGACAGGATTGTTGGCTGTACGCCAAAATTAGCTTGTGAACACGAGTACGATGGGGCCAAGTGCACCTTTTGTCTCGGCAGTATTTTTGATAGGGCGTAAATGCTGCAGGAATGAGTGGTGCTGCATTCTTGTCGTCAACGGGAAGCCATAGATGGATCGGTACTGCGAGCCTTTTCCTTCATAACCATGACAGAATTCAATGATCTAATTAGGATGATCCAAATGGTTCGTGTCTGTATCATCGAAGCGAATGTGGCAAGAAGCGAGCGTCCTGGGGACAAGCAGAAAAGCCGTTGTCAAGACTGGTGTGATGTTGTCCGTATGACAGCCCCATCTGGCATGCCACCGATCCTCCTCACGGACTGCAACCGTCGTAAAGGCTCAGCATATCCCAGAAACGAGGTCTCTCCTAAGGGCATCTCTGCTTTGGCATCGCCTTTGATTTTAGAACCCACTTTATCAGCAAATTCTGTGGATATTGGAGAGAGTTAATTAGACGCACAGTGATGGTAGTACTGTACTCCGAAGGCATCTCATTCATGCTTTTGTTGATGTTGCTCGAGCCGTGAGAGCCTGGGCTGCCTAGCACAGTCGGCAACCAAATACTCATACACTTCGCTTCAATTTAATAAATGCCTTGAGGTGCTGACAGTGCTGACAGTCCTACCAGCAGGGTTCGAAAATTGGGGCATGCGTTGTTCAAGATTGTGTATACGTTGGTTCCAGCAGACGCCAACGAAGGATATGAGCACTGCTACGATGAATTCAGCTTGGCAATTAACCTCAAAGATGGTGTTACTTACACTAACAAGAAAACAACTGCATGTGCCGTTACGTCGATAGCCTTTGGGAATGTCTAGTGCAGGGGATTCCTGCTTGCTGCGTAACACGGCTCCTTCCACTTAGCTCAGGCATGTATGCACCAACATAGCACGTACGCAGCAAAAGAGCTAGAATCTAGCATGCCATTAAGGAGGAAGCTGCTTGATGTTGAGCTTATGCACTATGAGGCATACGGTCTAGAAGATAGACGGTAATATCTTGTGTGTTGTCGAAGATCCTTAATAAAATTGGTAGAATAAGCGGGAAATTACAGATGCCAGAGCTATCCAATCGTCCCAGTCGCTCAAGCCTTTGGGTTCAATGTAGGCGAAGCTTGGTGCACCTTAGAGGCTGATCTCAGTACCGAGACCAGCAACCGGAAGAATTCCCAGAGATGAGAGGACATGACGGGGAGCGTTGGGCTTACACCGCCATTCAACGTAGATCTTATCACGAGTCACTCTGGATGCCATGATTGAAGAGCGGTAAGCTTCACGCATGGATCCAAAATATAGGTACAGGTCAGACAATCAGGGAATAAGATCAACGATGTTGATAATCCCCCTACACTCTCGCAAATGCGATCTCCTAAAGGTTTGCAAGACTCTGATCCAAATGATCACTTTTATAGTATTGCTCACCCGATATTCGGCAGGAAAAGGCCAAGGTGGCTTGAGACACTTATGCTGTATGCTAGGCAGAGCAGGTGTGTGTCAGCTTTATCCCAACGTTTGGGATGTGCGGTCCTCGTTGCATCATGTGAGAGCAAGCTGTCCGCTCGATTATATAAGTAGCCCTGAATCGTTGGATATGTACAAGTCTGTACTGTCGGTGAGGGAACAGGCGGACTTAGCGAAGGTGGCATTTGCTTCGGCGCACATAACGCAGCTTCGCAGGATCGCTTTTCGGAGTAGATACGTGTACGTATAGAAAGTGCAGCCGAAGGGTATACACATTCCATGGCCAACGATTTATGATGCGGTCCTCGATGAGCCATCTAATGCTAACCTTGAGGTCAGCGCCAGAGGGACGGCGGCATTGTGCTAAATTGTAGAACGATTGGTCCGCATAGATGACTAAGCTTACTACACCATGCTATGATCCCACTAAGCTATGATTGGCTCCTGCTTCCTTTCACTTCATGCTGACATTTATGAGACGAATGCATTTCATTGCTTTCGGTGCCTCTACGCTGCTTGCTTATATGGCTTTACTTCTTGTTGGGTCAACCCTACAGTGACATGGATATATCTGCATATACCAGACTAGCCACTTTCTCTGATATCAACAGTACATTAGAAAAGTACCCGAGAATTTTACAAGCAGACTTGTGTGACCATGGGCTTGTTGTATCACTTCGCGGCCCTCGATGGGGACGACGAATTGCGTCGCCGTAAATATCTTGATCGTTATGGACAAATTGCGCAACTCTCTATACTTCTTGTCCCCCTGATATATCAATTGTTTTACGGTCTTCGGCTGCTTGTAGGAAGATTGAAGAGACAACAGGGATATCAGCCCGTGAAACAACACCAAAGTCCTATAGTGTCAAGATTCAAACCGCCGCCGAAGACCCTACCGAGCAATATCTGGGCTCGGGTACGTTGGGCCATGGATGATGAGTTGGTTAAGGGATGGGGAACGAGACAGGAATGGCTGATTGCCACGCTTTGGGCCGGATGGCTTCTTGTGCTGGCTGTAAAAGATACTGGAGACGGTACGTAGAACGGAAACCACAATCTTGTCCAGATTGCTGCGGTATTGAGGCTACATCGGTTGAAAAAAAGGCTCCTGATAAGTTTTTCATGATCTTTCTTCCATAAATTCGAGATTGAACGAAAGACCTGAGATTTGTCTAGCATTTCAACCCCCAAGTATATCTCAGTCCTGAGGAATCATCCCCACGCGTTATAGGCAGATCAACAGCGAAGAGCCCGTACTAAGTAATTACCAGACTATCTCCACTTAACGAAACGCTTCGGGATAGTCGCCGCCTCGCAACCTCCTCTGCACTACCTTCTCGCCTTCAAAGCCTGGTCACCAATCCAATATCTTACTCGTCTATCCCACGAAGAGCTAAACCCATACCATCGTCTCCTCGGCCGCATAATCATCACGTTCTTCTCCCTCCACGCCTCCTTGTACTTGAATTTCTACATTCAGAAGGATCTCTTACTGAAACGTATCCGCGACTGGGACGTGATACTAGGTCTCACAGCCATTTTTATCGCTCTCCTCATAGGCACGTCTGCCTTGGCGAAGATCCGGACGTGGAACTACAGACTCTTCTTCTACCTCCACGTAGTCCTTTCGATCTCTCTGCTGCCGGTCCTCTACCTCCACGTCTCTCACCTCCGCCTCTATATACTCGAAGCAGGCGCCTTGTACGTTCTCCTGATCATTCAACGCAACACCTCCCAAGCCTCCGCAGACGCAACAGTAGAACTTCTCCCAAACACGAACCTCCTCTACATCGCAATACCCCTTACCAAATCACTATTATCGAATCCATACACACCCGGCCAACATATCTACCTCGGCTTCCCCTCCCTGCCACAGAAATTGCGAATCAACCCCTTCTCAATCGCCAACCCCAACCCAACCAACGACAAGGAAATCCACCTTATCGCCCGCACCCTCTCCGGCACAACAGCCATACTATCCAATCTAGCAAAACAACCTCAACCCACCCCCTTACTCATAGAAGGTCCCTACGGCTCCGCACGCCACTTCCCCAACCTCGAAACCTACGACCGCATCCTCCTCGTCGCCGGCGGCGTAGGCGCCACATTCACACTCCCAATCTACATCGATCTACTACAGCGCGCAGCGAGGGACGAACTGATACCGCCAACGAGATTGATATGGACTGTTCGCGACGCGCATGACGCGCAATGGGGGATGGATCAGCTCCGTGCTCAGCTTGGCAAGCTGCCAGATTTGGAGCTGTATGTTTCGCGCACGGAAGCTGAGAGGCAGCATGGTACGCGGAGACAAGAGGACGTTCAGGCCATTGAACTTCAGCAACAGGGGCAGTTCCAGGATCGAATAAAGAATGTCGATGCCGACCTTATAAATGTGACGAAGGAAGGAAGACCGGATTTGAAAACCATCGTTGATGAGATATTCGAAGTCGACCCAAATGATAGAGTTGCGGTACTTGTTTGTGGACCGAAAGGTATGGGAGAGAGCGTAAGGAGGGAAGTAGGACGGTGGGTAAAAACGGGGAGAGATGTGTTCTGGCACGGTGAGGAGTTTGGATGGTAACGTTCACTGCAATCTCCCCCCCCCTTTCGGCAAAGCTCGGATGTTTCAACAATACCACCTCGCACAAACACGAACTGCAGCCTCCTCTCCAATACAACCTCCCGTGCCCTAGGAGCAATCACCAGTCGGCTGCCCATTCCCCCTCCCCCCCGCAACCGGACACCACTCCGGCACCCCATCTCCAACCTTCCAATCCCCACCGATATCGAAAACCGCCCGCTCCCTATGCGTCCCAGCTGTATACGCCCCATTCTTATACGTCGGCAGCCCGAGAGCGGGATAGCTAGCTTGATTATTCAGATACTGCCGCGTGAGCGTATCTTTGCTCCACTTGGAACTATTCGGCAGTGGCGGATTGGCGAACCAGTTTTTCGTGGTGTTGTAGGCGGGTTGTGGGAGACCCTGAATGGGGTATCAGAAACAACATGCATCGATGGTGCTTACTCAAGTTCCCTTGTGATGCGATCGTAGCAGGGTGGGTAAGTCGGACAGGGAAAGGAAAGAATACACACATCATCCCAACACTTGCTAAAAAACCAATACACCTTCCGATCATACCCGTTCCCCTTCGCCAACTCATCCTCCTCAGCCTTCGTCTTATTCTTCACATTCGAATACAGCAGATCGGCTTTGATCCGATCGATCTTGATATCAGCAGGCGTGGCACAATACGTTGCATCCGCAGGGTTCGTGCTGCATATATCCGTCACTTTCAGCTCAACTACAACACATGCCCCTGTTAGCGCCGAATATTCCACTATTCACATAGATGCGAGAAAAAGAAAAAGCAAAAAAATCCCACCATCGTCGCCAGAGCCATTATGATCCTCACTGTCATTCCAAATGGAGATGCAAACATCTTGCATGCAGAACCGACTCAGTCCCAAACTCGGATGACCAGGCTTCGTCATATCTCTAGGCGCATATTTGAGCCAGTACGGATGAATAGCCACCTTGCTAGGCTCAAACGCATTATCAGGGATCCCGCAGGCGCTTTGGTTGGCGTGATCGTTCTGCCCTGGATGCCATTGCTCGGTTGTGGCGCCCGGTTGGTTGAGTTGGTTTGCACCGAAGAATTTCAGGTTGCCGTGGTTGAGGAGGGCGAAGGGGATGTCTACCTGGAGGGGGGTGGGGTTAGAGTGTGAAGGGTGGGCTTGGGGGCGATGGACGCACTGAACGGGGGCCGTAGGCGGCGTTTACGATGGCGTTGTCGTTGTCGGGGGGCTGGCCTTGGAAGAGGGTTGTGCCGATGTTGAAGGTGTTGTCTGGGGTGGTTGCTTTTGCGGGAACGGATTGGAAGGGGGGATCGGTGCTGGGGAGGACTGATGTGAGGACGAAGGTGCTGAAGGAAAGGATGGAAATGTATGAGAGCATTTTGAGGTATTGACACGGTCAATGTTCACATACAGCATTTTTGGAAAGAAAAGCAAGACAATGACCACCTTTTATCCTCATGGTATTGAGATTGAGCACACTATTGGGTGTCAATCACAGGCCTGAATTACGGATCGCATCATAATAAATCGACACCAGAGAAGTTACCGTTATGGACGAGCGGTTGCTGCCGTCCATGGCTTCAGCAGAAGGAGTCATTGGGGCAAGCTATACCTGACGGGGGAAAACACCTCCCAAAATAAACGACCTAAAATGATAGTCACGAATCATTTCACAGTTGATGTTTCGTGTTCTGGATAGTGAGCTATAATGAAGGCTAGAGGCTGAAATGCTCGGACAATTGAGAGGTGTAGAAGCGCTTGCCGCAGGAACGGCCTGTTTGCCGCTCGAGTCCATCGTAAGATTTGAAGTCAAGCTCAAGATCGAAAGTGTGTTACCCATGCCTTTTACGCAACATCCGGATTAGTTGATTTGATCTTTCAGCCTCATGCGGAATTGCCTAGATCTGGGACAGATCGCAACCCGACAGCAACGTCGACGTTGGTTACACTGTTGGCGCAAAGCATCAACAGAGCTTCTTGACTAACGAGACGAGTCTTGGAGCTCTCCCTTGCCGCTCTTTTAGCCTTCCCTTTTGCTTTTGCCGATGCTCTTTAGCCTTCTTGTAGAAGATGCTTCCATCGTAGATCCCGCGGATATCTTCTTTACGCATGACTCCGTCCTCGGGCCAGATGACAAGGTATGTTGCGAGCCCTTGACGTGAAATGAAGTCAGTGATTGTGCAAGGCAATGGATCGGATTTCAGAAAGGATAGCAAGTGCATGAAATTCCTGTCGAACGGGGTACCCACACTCGAGAAGGGTAGCGCTCCATCCGAAGAAATCAAACACCATCCGCTGTCCCTTCCAAAATCTCAAGAGATCCCATATGTCCAGTCCGCCTTTGTCGCCTGAATCGTACTTGGCAAAGATGTCCTCAAAATTCTGTGGCCTGAACCGCCCTTCGTTGTCGTAGGTCATGGAGTCACTTCCATGCTTGTCTTTGTACACGCGGTCAAGCCAAATGCGGAAGAATGGGTCAGGCAGGTAGCCAGGAACAGTGGGATACGAGAGGTTCAAGTTGATGATGAACGTTGCAAGAGCAGCAAGCGGTGGGGACCAACCGAAGTCTCGGCAGCCGCGGTAGGTGTCTCCAGGCCAGATGATTCCATCGTGATCGGAATCCCAGTATTCGCAGTGCTGCTGGACGACCGTCTGATGTTGGTGTGTCGCTGCCCAACGGTCCTCCGTGGTGCCATTCGGTTTCTCCCGAGACGCGGCGATGGTTGCTCTCGCCGTGCCTGCGTTTTTAAGATACGAGTTTGGGGGCGTCACGTATGGCTTTCGCTCTTCAGTCACAGGGGATTCGTGAATGTACGTCTTGAAGGATGCTGACTTGGCTGTATAGGAATTCGGGCTTCCTGCCAGCGTGGTTGAGCTATTGCTTGATACGCCATCAATTAGAGGATGGTTTGCATTATCAATCTGATTTGCCATTGTGGAAGGTGTTGAGGGTTCTGGTAAGGTAAGTGGATGTACGGAATGTTGGGAGTGACGAAAAATATAAAAGTATCAGTGATGGATAAGTGGAGCTCGGAACTGGAATGAGGTCATTGTGGAATTACGGATACGGGCTGCAGCGGATGAATGTTCCGTGAGAGCATGATAAGGACCTATGGTACAGGTGAGCAGGATTGAAGGCACCATTTCCTCCATCATTGGTAGCGAACGCGGAAGGCTTTGGAGCGACGGCCGTTATATGGGCAGGTCAGCGTGCTCTGGAGCCCCAAATTTTTGAGGCGACGGCGCGCTATGTGAACCTGTATAGTCGTGATGGACGCTTTGAGCCTGACAACGTTTCATACGACGCCAACACTTTCACTCAGTTGTTAGACCTTGTGAGTGCGAGTGCAGTTCGAAATTGGGAAGGAATCTGAGAAAACCCGTCGAAAGCTCGGGAATCGTGCAGCCGCAACGGCGCCAGTGGCTCAAGCCAATCACAATACATCCAGCACTGAACATGGCTTCCGATGAGTTGCCCGACTTCAAAACATTGGACACCATAGGCTTGATCCTTTGATGCCTGGCATGCACGTGATAGCGTGCAATTATGGCGTTTTGATGCCTGGGAAAGTTGCCGATCTTGGGGCACGCTGCCTGGAGCCCCGCACGTAGTTGGCGGATTCGAGGTGCATTAGCGACCTAGAGCTGAAGGCGCTGGGAAGAGCATAAGTACTGAGAGACTTCTCACCGCTACCGTCGACAAGATTTAATTGTATTGTTTTCCTATCGAAAGAATTTTATTTCTGTACCAGGTAGTCATTATCTAGTCATTAGTCGTTGAACAATATGCCTCCAAAACGCAAAAACAGTGGCAACCAGTCCAGCAACGACAATACTAAACAATCAAAGCAGGACGGCCAAAAAGCTGTGTCCCATGACATTGAAGTACCAATTGACGAAGGCTTCAAAGAAGCTGCTAAAGTATACATTGATGACGATGGGATCATCTTTGATGCCTCCTTGAACCAGACCAACATCGGTGGAAAAAACAACAAGGTTTGCCCTCGTCGATTTATTGCTTAGCAGACTTCAGCTAAGGTATCTGTAGTTTTACAGACTGCAGCTTCTTTACAACGAAAAAGAAGACAAATACTATGCGCACACACGTTGGGGTAAGGCACATCTCTGCAATGTTTGGCTAAAGGTTGCGAAACAATTGTAGATAGTAGGGCTTCATTTACAGCCTTACTAACCTGCCATCTCTGTCAATTGGCTTCTTAGAGAAGCATTTTCCTTTTGAGCGCCCTTTCGTGCTTACACGCCCCTGATTTGAGACCTCGTGTTTTGGCAGTAGTCCCTTCTGTCAAAGCAAATTTTGCGGCGCAGCAAATTGTCATGGCTCCAACCCCTATCTTGATCCGAATATGCTGACTTCAGCATCTATGTAGGGCGCGTGGGTGAATATGGTCAGGTCAAGACTATGGGCCCAAGCTCTCTAGACGATGCACTCAAAGATTTCAACAAGAAATTCAAGGACAAGTCTGGCCATAAATGGGAAGAAAGATCCGAGCCCGCCAAGAAGGGAAAGTACACTTTCCTCGAGAGAAATTACGAGGACGACGAGGACGACGAGAACGATGCCACCGACCAAGTCAAAAACGAAGACGAAGACGAAAAGCCAATAGTGGACAGCAAGCTACCAAAACAAACGCAACGACTCATGGAGCTGATCTTTAACCAAAATCATTTCAATGCCGTTCTTGAGCAAATCGGATACAATGCTAACAAATTGCCATTGGGGAAGCTCTCCAAGGCCACTCTGAAGCAGGGCTTTGAGCATTTGCATGAGTTGGCTAGTCTGATCAAACATCCATCTTTGGCTCAGAACAAATATGATACTTCACAGAAAGAGGTAAGTTTACGAGACCTGTTCTCTCTAGGCTTTGGCCGCTGGATTCCACCTCTTAGTTAGAACCTCTCCCACGAGACGTTGTATAAGTCATTACTTGCTGTTATATCGATTCCCTGCCATTGTCATTTATCATAGTGCACAGCCTCTCAAATGCTACACAGCCTTCACTTTCCGCTTTCCTTATCGCATTCTTACGCCCAAGTCAATTCTTCATAAATCATGCGCCCTCCTCTTCTTGCGTTTCGTCTCGAGCCGCTTTTCTGTCCCAAGTCCCCATGTATCATTGTTGTGCTAACAAATCATGTACGAAGGCAATCGAAGATTTCTCAAATAAATACTACTCCACCATTCCCCATGAATTCGGCCGTAACCGCCCACCGGCCATCGACAATAACGAGATTCTGCGCAAGGAGACCTCCATGCTCGACACCCTAACAGACATGGAAGTCGCGAATACAATCATGAAAGGCAGCGGCTCCGACAAAGAAAAAGACGCCGAAAGCGTAAACATCCTCGACAAACGCTTCCAAGATCTCGGCATGGAAGAGATGACTCCCCTGGATCACAAGTCCTCCGAATATAAGGCCTTGGCAGACTACCTCATCAAATCCTCTGGCACAAGCCATGGAATCAAATACAGACTGGAAGACATTTTCCGCATCGACCGCTCCGGCGAAGCTGATCGCTTTGAAAAATCGGAATTTGCCAAGCTCAAGAAATCCGACAAACGCCTCCTCTGGCATGGGTCCCGCACCACCAATTATGGCGGCATCCTCTCTCAAGGCCTTCGCATCGCCCCTCCCGAAGCCCCAGTCAATGGCTACGCTTTCGGAAAGGGCGTCTACCTCGCCGACGTGTCTAGCAAATCGGCCCAGTACTGCCAACCTGGTATGAGCGGCGGGACGGGCCTGCTGCTACTCATTGAAGCTGAGTTGGGGAAGCCGATGTATGAGATTCCGACCGGGAATCCGCATGCGGAGGAGGAGGCTAAGAAGCAGGGTGCGTACTCGACGCTTGGAGTGGGCCGTACGGCGCCGCAGGGGTGGAGAGACGGAGAAGCTATTCATGAGAGTTTGAAGGGGGTGAGCATCCCTGATGTGAGTAAGGGGCTAGGGGATAATAAGAATGCTAATGCGAATGGGTATTTGATGTACAATGAGTACATTTGTTACAATGTTGCGCAGATGCATCTGAGGTATCTTTTCAGGGTCGGGATGTGAGTAGAGTACCTGGCGCCCGAGAAGTATTTCACTGGCAATGAGAGCGGTCAAAAGCAGATAGATGAATGCATAACGGACGACATATCGTGCAAATAGGAGCACGCTGTGATGTGATATGAGAAGATAAAAGTACAACTGAATTTTGTGTGCCATCTATGCAAGCCAATCCTCAAGCATTCTGTTGATCTTGATGAAAATCTAAAACGATCCTTCACATCCGGTTTCAAATCCCACCATCCATGCTCTAGGTATCATCATCTCCAATAAGCCCCCGTCAACTGCCTCCACTCCAAGCTGTCCACCACCCGCTCGCCATCTATTGCTCAGTCTGGAAGTAATTGAGCAAGATCGACCGCTCCTGCGACTCCTCACCCCAATCCCTCACCACAACGCAAGAGCAATTAACGACCTTTCTCGCATTCCCCTCACGATCTAGCACGCCTATCACACACCCAAAAATCAGCAAACCATCTCCTCACCCTCCACTCCCCAGTCCCCCCAAAAAAACAAAACCAAAAGAAAAAAACCCAACACTCACACAACCCAGCCCACTCCCCCAACATCTTCCCATCCGGCACCTTAATAAGCGGAATCCCATGCTCCCCACACAACGCCACAACAAGCTTCTTATAAGCCTCCTCCTCACACCCCTCATTCAACACACACATATGCGCCTGACGTCTATCGAGCGCCTTGCTCGCCTCCCTGAGCCCGCGCGCGAGCCCGTCGTGGATGAGTGCGAGTTTGAGCACGCCTTTGAGGGCTTCGAGGACGGACATTTGGCTGCTGCCGCTGCCGGTGGGGGCGGAGGCATCGGCGGGGACGGAGGGTTCGTCGGCGGGGGTGGGGGAGGTGGGCTCTTCTCCGTCCGACTGGGGGGGTGTTTTAGTAAGGGGAAGGGGATGCGAGAGGGGGAAGGGGATGGGGGAAATGGAGGGGGTGGGGAGGGTACCATCTTGACTGAGTGTGTGGTGTGTCAGTGTGGGTTGTCGGATATCCTCAAAGAGCTTGGTCGTTTACGAAACGTAGATGTTTGTGGTTGTCTCGAGGTAGCGATTTTGCTGGTCGTGTGCGCCAAGGCGCTTCGCTTATTTTTCAATACCGACGCGCTAGTGAAACCATAAGACTCTTGACTCGCATGTGTAAGGATACGTCACTATTCGATGGTCGGAAGTGATGAATTGAGCTGAGCATAGGGCGGTAGTCCGCTGGTACCACCTAAATATAAAATGTGACCCATACCAAGAGCACCACGCTACGTGCAAAACCCTGTCGATGAATACAAAAATGGAAATAAGGACTGAGGATCACTTTACTGCATCTCGACTTCCATCTCACGTTTCACGCTCGAAGGGCTCTTCTGGAGCTCGTTCTCCTTACTCTTGGTGAACCCCAAACCTCCAAGTCCAGCTGCCAGTCCAGCTAGACCGGTTGCATCTCCATTAAGAAGGCCATGACCAGGTGCTCCAGCTCCCACTGCGTCGTGAGCGGTCTCTACACCAGTGAGTACGCTGGCCTCGGCATATGGGTCGGCGCCATTGCCCTGGGCCTGTGTCCGAGCGGGCCCGTTCATCTCCGCGTCGGTACGTCCAAAAAGCTCGTTCCACCATCTGAGCGGGCCGCTCCCCGGCAGTACAAGTCGTTCCTTGCCTCGGACGTTATCATCAATCGTATCATCGTACTGGTCGTTTATAAATTGCTCCTTTCGTGCAACGAAGTAGTCCCAAACGCTTCGGGTTTTCTCGCTTACCCGGGCCTCAACGCGTTCTTTTTCATTGTTGTAGAGAAATGTGCCATACTGGCATGAGTACAGGTGATAGAGTAGACGTCGAAGGAAGCGTTCATTGAACTCAAAGCGAGTAGGATGCCTGTAGTGCAGTTGGTATGTTGCATCCAAGAACTGGTGGAAGACTGGACTGGTTTCTTTGATTTTGGTGGTGCTCTTATCGTTCGCACTGCCCTTACCAGAAGTCGGAGCTTTCTTTGAAGTCGGAGACCCCATGTCGTAAGGTTGCAATTCCCCATCAGAATCAACAAATGAGTCCCTACTCTTGTTGTCTTTGTTGAAAAAGCCTTTAGCGCTCAGTAGAGCGCTTTCGAGTGCTTGGCCAGCTCCGCTGTTCTGCCCAACTAGACTTGGCTTGTTGTTATTATCCCCCCCTATTCGTTCGTTCTCTATGTTGAACCACTTTTCGCTGGATAAGTATCCAGAGCGATGGTTAAATTGGTGACCAAACGAGAGCCAATCCTTTTCAACCAGCACAATGAAGCCCTCAATGGTACGGTAGTAAGGATCAAGACAAAGCTGACTCAAAGCGCTGAGCTGGCTGGTTCGATCCCACCCATCAGAGCAGTGTATCAAAACATGGGAATGCTGAAGTGCGACCTGTCTAGCGATGATGCCCGCTCCATCGAGGAGTCCACCAATATGTTTGAGCCACTTGCTACTAGCAAGGGCTTCTCTGTTCGGCGCCAAGGGCGTAACATCCGACTCTTTGAGGGTATCTATGACTTTGTTCAGAGAGTCCCTCATCACATGGATGTTGTCGATTCCCAGATAGATTTTGGTTGCAAAGCGGTAATTATCCATGTTCTCTGAGCCCAGACCCACAGCTTGCATCGCTAGTGCGTTCACTGTTGGCCGAGCATCCACTATGAGGTTGTGTTGCTGCGCGCCATACACTCGGGGCTCATCCGGTCTGTCATCGCTACCCGTCCGGGATATCATTTCGTCCTCGAGTGTTTCGGCATCTGTTGGAGGAGGGTCTGAAGGGGGAATTTCCTCCTCGTCTGATCGCATCGATTGCCGGCTTCGAGGCCTGGAAGATGGCTCGGATCCATCTGGGTCTGAATACGAGGTCGAGAAAATCGCCAGCAAGAGCTTTTCATCTTGTATGCTTCGATTGCCTTTGATACCGACAAGCGGCTGGGCACAGCGGGTTATGGAGCAGTTGTTGACTGGATGTAGATATGTCAGGACCGGTAGCCGTACTCGTGAACGATATTTGCCTGCATAATTCAGGGTATTATCGGATATTGCTGAGGGTACAGGCAGTAGAGCGGGGTACGTAGGTGAAAACTGTAATCTTGGTGAGTGGTGGCTCAAGGTTCACAAAGTTGCACATGCTCACCCCGTAATCCGTATTGACCCTTGATATCCTCCAACCTTTGTCAGTGCCTTTCTCGGTGATGCCAAGCCTCTTCCACTCTTGCTTCGCATCGTAGATCGTCCACCCATTCACGTCTTTCTCGGGCTTCTGTGGCTGGTAGCTAAATGCGTACAGCTTCTCAATCCTTCCTAGTTTACAAGTCCAGGCTTTGATACTATCGTACACGTCTCGGGCCTTCTTCTCATCGATAAAACAAAAGCAAACGAAGGTAAAGTCCCTGCAGCGTAACCGTATCGACGAAGGAAGGTGAGACGCTGGAGGGGTTGGCCGCAATGTACAAGTCTGAATTATAGGATAGGTGATCCATAGTTCTCGAGGCCGTACCTTAACATCCTCGGTAATGGTAGGTGGGGTGTGGCAGAATATGAGATGGTGGGGCGTCAGATGTAGGGTTCCCTCGACTTGCTCGCCTCTTCGGACGAGCTTGACTTCATCTACCTAGAGATGATAAGCAGCTTATTCTCTTGGGTCAACGGGAGCAAAATCACCTTAGCAATGCGTGTTCTCTCCATCTTACGACCATTGTCTGCTTATTGCATGGGCAAGGGGAGAGTGATATTGATTGAGTTTCGATGCGGTAATGTAGAAGACAGCGCTCAAGAGCAAAGATTCACACGAGACGTACGAACAACTCCAGAATCGAAGAAGCAGCAACCGGGAGTACTAGATTAAAAGATGTCCGTCGTGAAAGCAGGAAACATGAATATTACTAGCGCCATCTTATCGTACGAAGCGATGCCAAGTCCCACAACGCCAATCCTTGGCCCCGCTACCTGCAATATCGAAACACATCCACCGCGCGCCTCTTCAGTACTCACACCGTCTAACCAACACAATCATGGCTACTGCCGGAGCAACCAACATCTCGAAGCGTAGGAAGTTCGTTGCCGACGGTGTCTTCTATGCTGAGTTGAACGAGTTCTTCCAGCGCGAGCTGGCAGAAGAGGGATACTCCGGTGTCGAGGTCCGAGTGACGCCCACCGTGACTGACATTAGTACGCTGCCTCAATCCTCGATCCCCCACTGCCCATGCTAATCAATATACAGTTATTCGCGCAACACACACCCAAGAAGTTCTTGGTGAGCAGGGGCGCCGCATCCGCGAGCTCACTTCGCTCATCCAAAAACGCTTCAAATTTCCCGAGAACTCCGTCTCTCTTTATGCCGCCAAAGTCCAAAACCGTGGTCTTTCTGCCGTCGCTCAGTGCGAATCTCTCCGCTACAAGTTGCTCAACGGTTTGGCTGTGAGGAGAGCCTGTTACGGTGTCCTGAGGTTTATCATGGAGAGTGGAGCCAAGGGATGCGAGGTCGTTGTATCTGGGAAGTTAAGGGCTGCCCGCGCGAAGAGCATGAAGTTCACTGTACGCCTGATGGAACTGCGTATCTAGATATGCATGCTGATATGACCGTAGGACGGCTTCATGATCCATTCTGGACAACCCGCGAAAGATTTCATCGATTCAGCTACCCGTCACGTTCTACTCCGCCAAGGTGTTTTGGGCATCAAAGTCAAGATTATGCGCGGCTCAGACCCAGAAGGCAAGACCGGTCCTCTGAAATCATTACCAGACTCCGTCACAATCATTGAGCCAAAGGAGGAGCAAACTGTTGTGCAGCCCATGAGCCAGGACTATGGTGCGAAAGCAGTAGCAGCTCAACAAGCGGCCGAGCAGCAGAGAATGGAGGAGCAGCAGGCGCAGGGTGGTGATAAGGGCGAGGAAGACTTCGGCCAGGAGTAAGTCGGCCTAGAGAGACGTGGCAGAGGATTTTGTCAATGTTGTACTTCATGCTGGAGCTTAGTCAATCAAGCGAAACTTACCAACGCCTTGACAGTCCCTGTGAAAGAGCTTGTTGCCATTGTTCTTGCACACTGATGAGGCTTACTACCAGGAGCCTTTATCCTGAGGTGTGGCAACTGCTCCTAAGATTGACAACACCCTCGAAAATGCTCCTCATCTCAAACCACAAGGACCACCAATGTCATTAATCCATTATGATCGCGACTCATGCTGAATTTGTTCCCAGCAAGAACGGCGAATCTGTATAGCGTTCAGCAGCGCCCAATCATATCCGTGGAAGTGCCAATTCCAGCACCACTACAATAGTCAAATAAAATACCACCCTAGGAGAGCCATGGAACAACTGTCAATGATTTATGTAGGTATCTCACGAATGCGTCTAAAACATCCTTGAACCCTGAAAGTAAGCAGTGATGCTGTGCTACCGCCACCAAAGAGAACAAGGCTACCCACACGGATACTATGCCTATGGTGATGTCACCATTGCTTCTCCGCTGCCGCCTATGCTTTGTGCTGCCGTCGTCGCGAAATACCTCACGTCCACGTCCTCATCCCGCTGTAGCTTTTCCAAGTTGGGCAAGATCTTTTGTTGGATAAGATGCTGACCAGCAGATGATGGAGGCATCGATTGACCCGACTTTTCGAGATCTAGAATGGTACCTTCGGATGGTAGTCGCTTTAGAATGTCAATGAGGATGGTGTATGACTTCGCGACATTAAAGCGGATATTTGGGATGTCATCGGTAACTAGCTTGTCCATCATCGGCAAAATCGCCTTCTCTATCACTTCGAGATTTATAGCCGGTGCAAGAGTCTGCAAGACTATTAGCCCTTGCAAAACAGCCAATAAAAAAAATAAAGCATACCGAGATGGCGAAACAGGTGGTCATCCGGTAGAGGTAATTCGGGTGTTTGCCCATGACTGTAACTTTAGGAATGATAGCTTCGCTTGCCCAATCAACACCAAAGACTTCAGTGAGCTTCTTCAGGTTTTTAGTGGCAGCTTCTCGTATTGAGAAGACCGTGTCGCCAAGCCAACTCATGCAGAGGGTACTGAGTTTATCATCGAAGAATTGGACACCAAGCTGACCAGCGAGCAGTGGAATGTATTCGATGATGGCTAACCGAACGCGCCATTGCTTATCCTCTGCCAATTGTACGATGGCTGGGAGCAGAGATTGTGAAAGGAGCTCGATGCCAATAACTGCAACGTATTAGCGATCCAATATTCGAGCAGTCACGACCGAAAAGGGACCGACCCTTGTTGACTAGCTCGAGCTTGGAAATTATGTGTAATCGAACATCAGGGTACTCGTCCTTTAACATTTGTAGAAACATTGGGAGAAGGTGTGAGATTGTTCTATGCGGGATGTTAGTGCAAATTGGAATGGAGCGATTTATCTGCTTACTCTTCTTTGCCTAGAATCGGCGCCAGGCCACTTATCTGAGTGCCTAAGGCAGCACGAACATGTTGTGAAGTGTCAGATACTAAGTCCTCGATGCTAGTCATAATCTCGTTGAGTAGAGTTTCGCGATCCAGCAGGCTGCAGAATCCTATCGAAAATTAGTGAATGGACAGCTACACCATGACGTTATCTACCTGGAATTTGCCCAGCAATAGCCGTGCGGACTTCAGCTTCGGTATCTTTGAGGAGTTTCACGAATGCGGGTACCAAATCACGAGTCACGGTTTCTTCATCTACAGCTTTCGCAATCTGTGTCCGAGTCAGCCCTTCTTCCTAGGCTGACGCAGAGGGCCCTCGTTTACCTTTTCGAAGCGGTCCGCAACCATGTACCTCACTCTCCAACTTTTGTCTTCAAATAGACTCCTCAGGGCTGTCAGAAGCGTGCCATGGCTCGTCTGCTGTTCCTTCGGAATAACCTCCGCAATAGCAATTAATATCTCTACAGTGAGAAGTCGAACACTATCCTGATCATCGCCGGCCAAATGCTGGAATAGGGGTATCATCTCGTCGATGACTATCGAGGGTGTCATTTCTTTAACGAATTTTGCAAGATTATTCGCGGCCTGCCGTCGAACCATGGGAGTTTCATCATGCACCAGCTGGCTGAATTGCTGGCGGAGTCCTTCCTGGGACGGTGAAGTGGCTTTGCTATATGGAACATTGTAGAGTCCCGTTGCGGATATTTTTGACGTGAACCAGTCGGCTTTTGAGAGTCGTACGGTGAGGGGAACGAAGAAGTCTTCGACTTGTGATTGTGACAATTCTTTGCAAATTTTGTTCAAAGACTCGACAGCTTTTTCACGAACAAGGGGCTCCTCGATGGCTGCAAGGTTCTCTAAGGGTGAGAGGAGCACGTGACCATACTCTGGACCGCCAACGTACTCGACGAAGCCTCCCAGCTCATCGCTCAAGGCGGTCAATACCTCATCCTCGTCTTCCACAGATTCTGAGCCCAGTCAGTAGCTGGTAAAAGTTCGCCTAGCTAGCAGTAATTGGCCTCACTGACCGTCAAGGAAGGGGATCAGCTCATCCCTTGTGCGTTCAGCACCGAGAGCTAAAGCAATTGTAGAGAGTCGGTGTATGGCATTCAGGCGTAGGAGAACATCGTCATGCTGGTTGAGATACATGTCAGAATGACAGCTCTAATTCAAGTAATCCCAAGTGGAAAGTATACCTTCAGCTCGTCGATCAAAACAGCAATGGGAAAAAGGGGGTCATTCTGTGCTTGATCCTCCATGTCTTGTAGGCAAGTCTATGTGGGTGGTGGCCGTAGGAGGGCGAGTGAGGATGGGAAGACAGGGGTGTCCAGGTGTTCGTCGATGGGCGCTCTTGGTGCAGCTAGACGCTAAGCGCTGCGGTGTACTGGCATTAAAGAAAATCCTGTGGACTATCAGACGCTGGTCAGCTATAGATTGGATTCGAGTTTCGCTACTCGAGCTCCCCGCACAAGCTTCGACAAACTAAGTACTCGGCTGCACAGCGCCGCTGCAAATAATGAATAGAAAGATGCAAGCCGACCTTTATCGCTGCTATCATCAAATGCACCTAAGTTACACTGAGTGCCTCAGGCGGTCTAAGAAACGTAGCTCTTTAGTTTCGTTCGTGGTCATGAATTGGTATAGAATCGCATGCTTGAATTGGCGTCTCGATGTTGTTAGGCTCGCGCCAAGCAACTGTGATTCAGCCCTACGGGTATAAAATGTTCTGGGCGTGCAATTGTATGTGCATGACTTAGCCAAGATGCGGTGTCTATGAATAGGGGCTTTGGGAAAGCGGCAAAGGTTCTGTTGCAGGGGACTACTTTTCTTGAGCTTTTCGAGCATTGAGCCTCGCCCAAAATGCCTACCATAGCTGTGGACAAGGCGGAGCTCTTCAAAGCTCTCGGTCAAGAGTAGGTAAATAGCCTCAATCCCTGGTCAGTAATGCTGGTCGCTTATTAAATAACTCCAGCTACACGACCGAAGAATTCGACGAATTATGTTTCGAATTCGGTAGGCATTGCCACGATCTCCATCAGCTACTCCTGTGCTGACTCTTTCAAGGAATCGAGCTCGATGAAGACGTAAAGGAGCCGGACGTCGCCTTCAGAATGCAGGCTGATATCTCCCCAGACATCGACGAGTGAACGACCAGTGGTCAATGGCGAGCAAGAACCTGCGCAGCTTAAGATCGAAATACCGGCGAATAGGTTAGGATAGCAACACCCGAGGGTGAGGGGGCTTGATGGCTTATGCTCTTTCCCAGATATGATATGCTATGTTTCGAAGGGATATCTTTGATGCTCAATATTTTCAACAAGAAGCGAGAGTCGCCGAAGTACCGGCTAGTACCGCCTCCTGGTGGCGAGCTCGAAGTCCTTACCTGCCATGAATCGGTTTGTGAACTCAAACCTCGAACCCTGCCGTGCTTTGCTGAGGCAGCTTCCAGACAACGAGAGTCAGGCCTTTTGTCTCGGGGGCTATTCTGCGAAATGTGAAGTTCACCCAAGCAAGATATGAGTCCTTCATCGCTCTGCAAGATAAGCTACACCAGAACCTGGCGAGACAGCGAACACTTGTGGCGATTGGGACACATGACTTGGACACATTGCAAGGGCCATTTACATACGAAGCATTGCCGCCTGAGGAAATCAACTTCGTTCCTTTGAACCAGACGAAAAAGATGAACGGAGTGGAGCTCATGAAATTCTACGAGGCAGGCAGCGCCAATGTCTTCTGTACGAGGCTATCAGTACTAACGGTAGCAACAGCACGACAAAAACCTCTCTCGCTACCTACACATAATCCGAGACTCCCCCGTCTACCCAGTCATCCTCGACGCCAACCGCACAGTCTGCTCCATGCCTCCAATCATAAACAGCAACCACTCAAAGATCAGCCCTCAAACCCGCAATGTCTTCATCGACGTCACAGCCACCGACAAGACAAAGGCCGAAATCTGTAACAATATTCTCGTTTCCATGTTCTCTCAGCACACCGAAGAACCCTTCACCGTCGAACCCATCCAAATCAACTCCCCTCATAACCACCAAACACGCCAAGCACCCGACCTCACACCTCGCGAAACCCAAGCATCAATCAGCTACATAAACGCCTGCTGCGGCCTTTCCCTCTCCGCCACCGACATCTGCTCCCTCTTGAAACGCATGTCCTACACCGCCTCTCCCTCCTCCGCCTCTCCCGACCTCGTAGACGTCCACATCCCCCCCACCCGCGCTGACGTCCTCCACCAAGCCGACATAATGGAAGACGTCGCCATCGCCTACGGCTTCAACAACCTCCCCCGCTCCTTCCCCAACATCTCAGGCACAATCGCCCAACCCCTCGCCATCAACAAACTCAGCGACATCGTACGCCTCGAAGCCGCAATGGCAGGCTGGTCCGAAGTGCTCCCGCTTATCCTCTGCTCGCACGCCGAGAACTTTGCCAACCTCAACCGTATCGACGATGGCGCCACAGCCGTCAAACTCGCGAATCCGAAAACCGCAGAGTATCAAGTCGTCCGCACCTCCCTCCTACCCGGCCTACTCAAGACGCTACGAGAAAACAAACACCACAGCATCCCGATCAAAATCTTCGAAGTCAGCGACGTAGCCTTCAAAGCGCCACACCTCGAGCGCAAATCACGAAATGAGCGCCATTTCGCCGCCGCCTGGCTGGGCAAAAACAGCGGGTTCGAGGTCGTGCACGGTCTCATGGACCGCGTGATGCTCATGCTGAAAAGCGCATTCATTACCAGCGAGGAAGGCTTGGTGGGGAAGGAGGTGGGCGAGTGCGTTTATTGGATTAGCGAGGTGGATGACAAAACATTCTTGCCTGGACATGCGGCCAGTATCCATCTGAGGATGGGGGAGAGGGAGCAGGTTATTGGTGTGTTTGGGATTTTGCATCCGAGCGTGTTGGAGAAGTTTGAGTTGAGGTATCCGGTTAGTACGTTGGAGGTGAATATTGAGGTTTTTTTGTAAGAGGCGAGAACGATTGTGTGGATAGTGAGATGAGAGAGCCATGGCTGCTATGTGTCGATAGAGTCAAAGCATGTGTAGAGCGTATTCAAGTAGATATAGACCATTTGAGCATGGTTTCAGCCCCCTGTTCCTCCCACACCATGACCCTGTGTTCGAGCTGGTGATTCGACTGATTGTCACAATTGATCCTAGTAGCATCCCTCGAACGGGGAGTAATTGAAGCTCACACGAATCCAATCTCCAATAAGGACTACCTGCTCACAATCTACAAAAGGGTATCTGAAGAATCTCGCTCGCAGGCGCACACTCTGACAATGCACAATAGTCACCCATATGTACGCATCTCCATGTAGAAGTCAATGAACAAGAACCTGAGCAAGGCAAAGATGCCATGAAAGAAAAACAAACTTAGTCCACAGACTACATTCGCTGATGCTCATAGCAAATCGAAAGAAGAACTCAAGACTCAGTAGGCGCCACCTCCTCACTCACCCCCGGCCCCGGCGCCCTCCCACTGAAATCCAAAGTCTGAAAACTAACCGGCATATTCGCATCCACAAGCGACAGCGTCGGAGCCTCAGCCCCCTCTTCCCTGACCTCACTGAGTGGCACACTCGCACTACGAGGCAACTCCCTATCCGGAAGCCTTGGTCCCGGACTCGTCGGACCTTGAGCTAGAACCTCGCTCTGTCGTCTCTGCAGATCCGCCAGTCGGGCTACAGGGTTCCAATCGTCCTGCTCGGGCACGCCTTCGGCACTCGGTAAGTCGCCTTGGGCGTCGCGCTCGGCGCCCCAGAAGGAGGGACGTCTGACGGGTGCGGGCGTTACGGGGAGGGAGGGGCGTTCGATTTCTGTAGGGAAGTCGGTGAGTTTCATGCTGGGGCGGCGTTGTTGGGGGCCTGGGAGGCTGGGGGAGGTGAGTGCTTCTGGTGGTGGTGGATTGGTTCCTGTTGGTGGAGAAGTATTGTTCATGAGGACTTGGACTTTACCGCGGCGGTTTTGGGGCAGGTTGCTGATGTAGCGTTCTATTTCTGGGACTTCGTCCCAGGCGTTGGTACGCTGGTAGGTGGCGAATGGTTCAGCGATTGCGTGCTTGATCGTGGGGGTCGAGGGGGATGCTGTTTCGGTTTGCGTGTCATCGTCGGTGGTTACAGAAGGACTCGTCTCTGAAGGGGCAGGTGGGTCGTCTGCAAATACTCTAGTGGCTTTAGGTGCCGTGCTTTCCCAAGGGAAGATGGACTTAGGACGCTCTGCTGCTGGTGGCGTGGATGGGACTTGGTAGTACATTCCTTTCGGAGCTTCAGGGTATTTTGGGGCTTGAAATAATCTTGAGTCGGAGGACATATTGTAGATTTCGTTAGGGAAGTCGGCTGCTTCTGGTCGAGAATTTGACGGTGGCGCTTGGCTACATGAAGTCAACCTACTGTGACGTTCGTAAGCTCTAGCTGTACTCACTGCAGAGGATCCCAGTCAACAGAATATTGCCTTCGCTGCACATTGGACGCTGGAGTGACCTCGCCTCTCTGCAACTGGTCAGCTGGATCGGTCTTAACTGTTAGCGGTGGCTCATCCATATGGACTGGAACTGCTGGCTCGTCCGCGAATGGCCCTACCGAGGAGTATCCATCATTGGTGCTCGACGCCTCGCCTTTGACGTATCGCGGGACCGTTCGAGACTGTTTCGGCGCTTGCTGTGATGTGTATGCTGTGGTCTGGACGGATCATTAGCATGTCAATTCTGGAAAGAACCGAAAAAGTGTACCGGTGTCCTATAGTGTTTGTCATAAACAGCCCACCACCTGCCTAGTAATTCTTCGTACACGCCAGTTGCACCCTTCTGCTCTCTCCCAACAACCCACGGCTTATCTCTCCCTATATAATGTACCATACTGATATTGCTTTGGAAATGCCGATAAGCTGGCACGTACTGATAATTCCCACTCGGCGTGCAATTGTAGGTGAAACTCAACCTCTGCCAGTCTCTGAAATGCATGTTCAACAGCCCCTGATCTGCTCCATCGAAACTTGTCCCTCGCTCTGCCAATGCTAGCAGTGCGTAATAGTCGCCCATGTTGGGTTTCAGGGAAAGCACACCGCTGTTAAACCAGTCTGGCCATCCTATGTCTGGCACGGCAGCAAAGGTGGGTGGATCGTCAAAGAGTTCATCAGGTGCTCGGAGAGCCACCACGTCGGCGTCTACGTAGACGATGTGGGAGAACTGGGTCTGCTGCCAAAGGGCTATCTTGGTGAAGGTGGAGGCGAGGTCGGGCCGGTCCATGAGGTAGAGGTTCTGGGGAGATTTATTGATTATGTGGTCAACGGGTATTATGTGGTCGTACACCTCCTGTTGCTCATTCTTAGCACTCCTTGTTCCTTATCGGTGGATGTTGAAGCCAACCTTGAGCTCGTCAATCGTCGAGGTTTGTAGGCCGTCGAGCGTGACGAGCACGGCCAATTGCTTTTTCGTGCCATTGTCTCGAAGTGAGTGTGCTAGTACTATAGCACCTGTAGAACTGGCTCAGTATCAGAGTCGTCCCGACGGTGTTATGGTCTAACCTGGCAGATATGCATCGGTCATGAGCAGCTAGAGCAACGTCAGTACGGTCCCCTGCATATTGCCAGGAACAGTACGCGACTTGAGATCACACACCGTACAATACGCTTCCTGGCCCGATGCATCCATGCCTGCAGAAACCTCGACCAGAATCAAGGTCTATGCAGACGTTGTTGTCTTCGCGATGTTGGGCAACAGTCTTTTCCCCGCCCTAGAGCTTTGTGCAAGCTCCGGGCTAGATGTCACGATATGCACCTAAGGACGTCACATGCTGCCCCGCGACCAACCCGGAATGTTAGGCCGAGTTGCCCGAACCCGACCGAGGGGACATGCAATTGTGGATGCTTAGGAAGCTAAATTTGGTTTCTAGATTCGTACATATTCGCCATGAAATGCAAAACATCCAGCTTCCCCTATCGTACAAGAACAGCCTGACCCATGAACACCAACAGAGAAAATAGTCAGATATGTCATACCAATTAGATGCTCTTGTCTTGTAACGATCCTCTCGGGTGAGGTGCCGTCAGTGCGTGTAAATATGCATTCCATCGTCTCAAACATCTTTTCATCATCATAACAGCCCCGTCGGCTACTCACATTACAGCGCATCCTCCACTCCTCGCTCTCCGCCTACCGCCTCGCGGTCCTCCCTCTTCCTCATCTGCATGCACCATTGCCGCCTCCCTCAGTCTTCTCCTTCTCCTCCGTGCTCCAGCACCCTGGGCACCAGCTTCCTCACTTGCAACCATATACTCAGCCCATTTCCTCTCGAGACGGGCTGCCGATTTCGCATCACCTCTCAATACTCGCTTCATGTGCTCGTTGACTGTGTCTTGGTAGCCATAGAAGCATTTCAGCGAGATGACTTCATGTCTGTTAGGTTCCGCGTTGCGGGAGAGGACTTCGCGGACCCCAGTCCAGGTGACATTCTGGCAGTCATAGATGACCAAATGGAGACCAACAGTCGGGGGTGAGGTCGACATTACCGGCGTAACGCGGTCACGAGCGCGGAGCTGAGCCGCGGCCTCTGTAAGAACGAGATCTGAGACACGGGTGTTGTCCATGTAAAGTGTGCGTAGCTGTGGGCAGTTCTTCACGACCTGAAGCATGCCGGTGTCACCAAGGTTCTCGCAAAAACTAATGTTAAGATGCTGTATCTTAGGAGCACAAGGTGAACGAGCGAGATTCTGAAGGCTGGTATTCGAGACATTTTCGAGTTCCTCGATGTCCAGATGGGTAAGAAGAGGGGTCGATTCGAAGATAGGTGACAGGGCGTCATCCGTCAACTCCTCACAGTGAGAGAGTTGTAGGCCGCACAAGTTGGGGACATTGTCGGCAAGCGATTTCACGCTTTTGTCGGTGAGCTGGGCGCAGCGGCTGAGGTCAAGGTGACGGAACTTGCGAGGTGGTACTACAGCGCGCTCCGTTAAAGGGTTGATCTCTGGCTCTTCGCCTTGGATGAGGATCTGAAGACACTCATCGTCAAGATCAGTACAGTGCGAGAGGACTAGCCTCTCGAGAGTGTTTCGGTTGAAGAGCTCCAGAAGAAATGCCTTGTCGTCAAATCCTTTAACCTCGCCAGCACGTAGATCCTTTAGTCTAGGACAGGACTGAACGATTCTGAGCAATCCCCTTGTATCAACATGTTGACACCACGAGATGTTCAGATACTCGAGTTGTTGACAGCTCTGTGCGATGATCCTCAAAGCAGTGTTGCTAAGCCCTTTCATACCGCAGAGGTTGATGTGGACGAGCCGCCGATTTTTGAGAAGGAAAGTATGCACGGAGCTCCGATCGATACGACAACCCTCAAGAGAGAAGTATTCTAAGTTCTTGCAAACGTCTGTAATGTTGACACCTGCTTTACCCCATATCTCCGGCATTTGCGCACAGCCACGGAGTTTCAACTCTTTCACAAAAGGACCAGCTTTTGTCATGATCTTGGTGAGAGACGCCGCAGGTATATCTTGATAGTACTCTTGCGTATCCAGATTCATCCATAACTGGCCATCGAAGCACATCTTATGCCATGCTTTGGAGACCACCGAGCATCTGATGATTTCCTTGGGCTTCAGATATTGGAGTATATGCATTGCTATCTCTTGGGGCATTTCACCCCATAAATTAAAGTTCCTTCTCTTTCGAAAGTCTTTGACACGCACTATTGGCTTCGCGAAGTAGTCTTCGAGTACACCTGTCACACTAGATGTATTTGCAGCGATCGCATCTTTGGTACCTGAACGCATGTCTGAGGGTAGCGCAACACTCTTTGGACCTGAGGAGCCATTGCCTTGAGGCCCGCTATCTAGATATCGAACTCGAGCGTTGGGATCGAACAATTGCGAATCTGGGCCAGGAGTGCTCGACACCGAAGTTGCTATCGAGAACCCAGCCGAGGACTGAGTCGAAGAGTACGAAGGTCCGGAGGAGTGTCCATACCTCGAGTTGGAAGAAGCCAGGGAAACGCATGACATTGAGCCTCTGCCCGTACCCGTATAATTGGATGAAGGCGTTCGACCCATCCTTGCAAGCGAGGGGGAGGATGACATTCTGTGTAGACTTTGCAATAGACGTTTGCGACCCTTCAGCTTGGGAGGTTGCTGCTCGTATGGCAGTGGGCCTCCATAATTACTAGTGGGCGTCAGCGCCCCAGGCGACTCGGTCATCTCGTCCCAGATCACCTGGGACATTTTCAAGTGTGTTGGTGAAGGAAATAGACAATTGAAAGTTGGCGATGTGAGCAAGCCGGAATGGCGCCCTTGCATTGGCCGTTGCGGGGAGGCACGTAGAAGTTCACGAACGGTTCACAAAGGAATGAGCGTGGTCAATGCCGATACAGGCGCCAGAATGACAGTACTTCGCACGTTGCGAGACGGTTACTGCTGTTGCTGACAGCTGGATCCTAGGGGTGGAAGTGGGGTCAGCCTTGGAGACTCCAGACAGCTGAGGGCATTGGCACATGAGGCTTTAAAGCACACAAGCCAACCCACCGGTTCAAGTCGCTCGATTGAAGTACATGGGGAGCATCAAGCAGATGACTAAAGGGCTTCAAGTTTTCTAACTACAATGTACAGTAAAGTACTTTGTAGCTGTTGGTTGAGTCTGGGCCGGTGTGCTGCGATAAGACTTTATCATTGGTTTAGCGCGGCTGACCCCACCAAGCTCCACAGTAACGCGTGACCAGCGAGCATATGCCACGGTTTGAAGTTTGGCAAAGACAGAGAAGAGGTTGAAGATGGGTGACCAGCTTTGAGAAGAGAGTAAGCGATTACTCCCAAGTGTTGTATCAATAAGCGTGGTGCGTGGCTCAGCACCGTAGAGCTTCCAGCTTGCTGCAAGGGTCCGACTTTAGACGATCCACCGAGCTGCGAGTCGATGATCAAGCCCGTGAGGGGTACCAATGACTCCGGTATCGACCCGACCACAAGCACACAAGCGCGGCTCAGCCTGGTCCAGTGATCTACCTCGTATCTCGAACCGGGCTTTGAGGCTTTACCTCGAGGGTGGAGATTCTATTAGTCTTTTGTCCACTGGTTCCCCGGCCGTTGCTGAGAGGGGAGAGGAGTTAGCCCAGATAAAAGTGGCTAAGCCACATGGCAAAGTGTGGGGAAGAGGTGCCGGCTAAATCCGCAGCTCTCCGATTTGGCGGGCTTGTTGAAACCGGCTATGGTGTGTATATTCGAAGTCTTTGGAATTCAGAGTGATGTGCGACTATATGACGGGCTGAAACGGGTGGCGTCAATGTTCGAAGCAAAGAAAGCGTGAATATCTACATTGAATGAGGTAGAGATATGTGACATCGATCCAACGTTCGGAAAAAAACGCTTGCGTATGTACGGGTATATAATGCTTAGACATTGCCGTAGCCAATGCTTTCCCTGTTATCATCGACTAATCGACCGTACCTGCATCCAATAATTAGCATCGTCTTCTTGAAGCGTGAGGAAACGACTTACTCTAACAACAGCCGGAAAAACCACACTTCAAAGTCCTCATTGCGAAGGACCTTTCCGGCCCACTCGCGACCCTGAATAGCCAACTTCGTCGCCTGGACTTTGCCATCGGCCTCCTCGTTGAAGTATCTTACACTCTCCACATACTCATCGCCCTTGAGACTCAGTGGGACGTAGTGGATCCACGGCTTCAGCCATTCTTCGTGCCACTCTCGGAAGACGGCCATCTTATATACCAGGCTCATGCTTTTCAAGAATGCATAGAATCTGCCGCTGAAGGCGTTGCCATCAATGTCCAAGAGGTATTTGTATTGCCAAGCATTATGCTGCTTGTCCGGCTTGACGATCTCAAAATACTCTCGTTGAGCATCGCAGTCTCCTGGATCACACTGTCCAACGTGAGCAAATTTGACGTCGAAAAGATCCTTGTATTCGGTCCTTGGCACTGTCTCCAGCTTCCATTCTGCTGCATCTGATGTACTGATATTTTTCATGACCTTGGTGTCGTCTAGCGCGTTGATCTTCCCAACAAACAACTGCCTGTGCTGACGCCTCCAACCACCATCTCTAGAAAAGCCACCAGTCGTGGAACCGCGCCAGTAGAGCTTGTCTTTCTTGCTTTCCCAGCTATAGTCATTACTCTCATCGTAAGCCACCTTATTGGACCAATACCAAGGCGATGGGTATAGGATGTCTTGGAAGCTACTGATTTTGCTCTGCGAGAATACTGGGAACAGATCGTGGACGATGTTGAATGCGTTTGGGCGATTGAAGAAACCATGCCGTTCCTTTAACGAAGGTCGCATGCAGATGTCGGAGAAAGCGGTCTTGTTGGCCACGAAGCCTAGTTCGGAATATGAGAATCCGCTCACATCGTCCTCTATGCTTTCGTCTAGAGCCCGAGATGGACTGTCTGGCGAACACGACATTCTCGAGTTCGTCCAGGTTGGTTGGTGGGCGAATCTATTGAACCGGGTGAGCTTCACCTCGTTCGGCCTGGTACCGTCGTCCACGTCAGCTGGTCTCGGAGACCAGACGTTTTTCGGCGCCTGCTTATTGAAAGCCACGGGCATTGTTTTATCCTTCGCAGCAGCCACCAGCCTACTCAGATCATCGTTCGGGACTACCACGCGAGGCTCGTCATGGATATTGAAGGGAAGGTCCATATCTGGGAGATACTGCACGAAGTCTTTCACCATACCTAGTGTGGATTTCTGCTGCCATTCTGATCCACCAGCGGCGGTGATAACTGCACCATCTCGTATGATCAGTCCAAGCAGCGCATTGTCAAAACCTAGGGATTCTCTCGCTCTTCCTCGTATGACAGATGGCGATAGACCCCAGAACGGTAGCAGTGAATGGTATATAGTATCGTATTCGTCAATCAGCTCCACGCCTCTCTGCGTTGCAAACTCGTACCATTTATCGAAATTGGGCGGTGGAGGTATTTTGTACCTGCGTCTGTACTCCTCGACTGCCTTTGCCAAGGTACCTGATTGCCTAAATTTGAGATCTTCAAACTCCTTCTCGGCTTTGGTGATAAGCTGATAGATAGGGTGTGAGGCTTCGGTGGAGGGAGGCAGGGTTTTCGTCAACTCTGGCGGAGGGGCCTCGAGAGGTTTTGGAGGGCCCTGCTCGTGCAAACAATAGAGGGTGACACCAATGAAAGCGCAGATTGCAGTAAATGTGACGAGTTGTGTCCTCCTCATGATCTTACTGAGCTTTGGGTCAACATACGCGCGAACAGTAGCGCGGCGTCTCATCGAACGCTCATTAGAATTTATTGCGGCGCCCTGACTCGAAGGCAGGCAATTCTGACATACGTCGTATTACCTCCTCTTGAGAACTCTCAGCAACATCCTCATATGAAATATCGCGGAGAATACTGATCCCATACTGCAGATTGCGGAGAAGAGATGATTGACGAACTACCTGAGGTATCCCTATAACGACCTTTCCGAGCGCGCTAGCCTCATCCGCGATTTTCCGAATTTTGACTATTGCCGCCAATGCATACCTTAAGGTCACCAGTCGGAAATGTTTTCGCCTCCAGTGGAATTTCGGTAATAGGTAGCCAATCTATCAAGTAAGGTACTTCCCTTACTTGAGACAAATGACTTGCGGGCAATGCTTCAATAGCAAAGTTCGGTTATTTCGAGAGCGTACAACTAATATGTAGCCACATCTTTGTATATGAGAGACCTAGAATACAGAAATGGAGCCATCGCAAGCTCTGCAGTCTTTCTTCGTCGTCGCAGCGGCTACGGTAAGTTCCACTGAATATGTTTACCCCTGCCGTCTGACTGACATAATTTCTAGATTGCACTGCTTGACAAGATCCCAGCTCTGAGGGATCGTTTCATTGCATACGGCGCCCGAGCGTCCCCAGCCAGCACCCAAAAGGGGGCTGCAAATTCCCTCCTAGATAGCAAAGCGACATCTGATAGTCCCTTACCACGCGTTTTAGATGCTTTGGCGACTCTTCAAGTGCCCCACGGATATTTCCAGCATTTTTACATCTTTTCGGTGCTCTCGTCTATTTTCTGGGCCGTGCAACTGCTGACGAAAGGGGCTGCCTTCCAAGCTATCGTTGGGCATGCTACAAATCCTAATATATCAAAGAGCATGACGGTGGATCAAGTGGCTGTGACGTGGTGTCTGATGACCATTCAGGGCGTTCGAAGGCTCTTCGAATCTTGGATGCTTGGAAAATCCCCAGCATCCAAGATGTGGCTCACGCATTGGGTGCTTGGAATTGTATTCTATCTATCTGTGGGTGTTGCTATCTGGATCGAAGGCACACCAGCTCTTCTGTCTACGGGTTCTACGTACTCCAGCATCACCATATCAGCACCGTCAATTAAGACAATGGTTGGTATACCTATCTTCGTTCTCGCATCCGGCCTCCAGCATGACTGCCATACGTACCTCGCTTCTTTGCCAAAGTATATTCTCCCAGTGCATCCGATCTTTCAGGTGTTGGTGTGCCCTCATTACTTCGCTGAGTGCTTGATCTATCTGTCCTTAGCGATCATCGGCGCCCCCAAAGGCGTGGCTTTGAATAAGACAATAGGATGTGCGCTCCTGTTTGTGGGAACGAATTTGGCTGTCACTGCTTCGATGAGCAAAGAGTGGTATGTGCGGAAATTTGGTAAGGAGGCAGTGGCGGGCAGGTGGAAAATGGTACCGTGGCTGTATTGATTTGGCATGGGGGAAGAGGCATAATGCAGTCAGTCCGGAGGTCAATCCCACAGAGGTTTTCACCTGGTACACTGAATATGTGAAATTGCTGTACACGATAAAATATTTTCCTCCCAAGCTAATGATGCCTCAATTTAAGAAGGCTGGGAAAGCTCTTCTGGTTTTTTGCACAAAAGTTGACTTCCATCCGAGTAGCGCGTTAGGACGTTTCTGATTCTGACATGTCATTACTCTGTTACACCCACAGCTTGACGCCTGTCACGACTTCCTACGGATCATCAGTCACACGATCCTCTCAGCACCCGTGCAAACATGTCATGCTCAAGTATCTCGAGGCCGATAGCATGAATTTTCGCTTCTCACGTATTACCTACCTATACAGATTCATCGAGCAGTCAACATTCTCATTGGCACCCTTCAGCACATCAGCTGATCCTTTGTGATTCCGATTGCATTTCACATTCATAGAGTCCACTGCTGCCGATAAGTATGAGCCACTGATCACTGCATAAGGCAAGGAAATAGATGACCGCCTATGCGAAGTGGGAGAGAAGCAGATTTGTTGCCTTTCTAAAGCTCAATCTCTACCTTCTTTCACAGCTGTACCTGCCTCCTTATGGCGATCGGGTTCTTGGGCTGCTTGTTGGATTACAATTATTGATTTGAAACTACTACTTCACCTTCGTATCACCATAGCTTTCGCTGGGATGCTAGCAAGACTTACTTGCACAATACTAGACTTCTGATCGTCTCGAGGCTTGGTAAGCTTGAGCGTCGCAAGATAACAAGGACCATTAGCGCCGATATTGAGGGACCCCCATCATGGACGGTAAGAAATACCATCACAGTTATGTCGCCGTTATGACTTCGGCAATCCTTGATCCAGGGTACAGCACAGTCTTAGCGCCAGTCGGACCAATGAATGAGCTTCCAGCATTTCTTGAGTACCGTCGTACGCAGAGATTGACGGACCATTTTCAGAGACTCGGAGCCTGCCTTTAGCCGTTGCCGACCCAAGATTGAGTCGGAATCATCTTTGTCTGAGGATCAAAGCCAGCCTCTGGCAATTCGTCTTAGTCCCAGGCACGTCTGCTCAGCCACAACGATAGCTTCAAGCTATGCTTCTTGTAATCGAGCGTTGAGCTGCAAGCCCATCAATTCCCGAATATGCGCGGGACTCTCCACGCTTCAAAGGTCGATTCTCATCCACAATCCATTCGCGTACGAGGCTCCATGCAATCATCTCAAGCTTTGAGAACCGTCGATTGCTTTCATCTCCTTGTCAGCCCACCAAAAGCCTTCCCCAATTTCTGGACCTTTTTCACATCCCTGAACGTTAAGCTGACCCTTGTGTCTCTGGCCGCTCGGCCTCCAATGAATGGTGTTCTATCACCGAGCAGACTCCAGTTGACGATCCCCTCTCTTCCCAGGTTCTCATCAACGTCGACCTCGCTGATTCCATGTAGACACTCCGTATACAGATCACCACTTGTAATCAGCAAGCTTCTCGGCTCCTGCAGTATTCGCCATGCTCCTGTATTTGTGCGATTGCTCTTCTCTTTTACATCAAGTACGACGTGGGAACCTAAGCTCACTGTAGCAACGACGGGATAGTATGCGTCACCATCCTCATGGGGATGAATGCCTTGACCCGGAAGGTACTCGTTGATCAGGCATTGATTTGGGGCGAGGTGGGGAGAACGACTGAAGATGTTATCTTGCCAGAGTTGAGGTTCAAGAGGTAGACTGAGAAGACGAGGAATGACTGGGTCCGAAAGCCAGGCGGGTAGAGTGGCGCTCAGAAGTGTATTAGACGACGAGAGCGGTGAGGGATGGGCTTGGAGACGACGGTGGGAGAGATGTTTCCAGGTAGTGAGGGGGACGGTGTTGATCTAATTCTGTGAGTAAGACATGGGGCGTTGTGGGAGTATGGCGAACAACCCTATGCAACAGGCGAGCCTCCTCTTCCGAGGTCATGAAGTTGGGGATGTAGTATCCTGAGGTCGGGAGTCCAGAGATCAAGGCCTCCTGAAGAGTGGTAGGCATGCACTCCATGACGATGAAAAGGCTAGGCGCAGTGACATTATAAGCTGCACCCTAAAGTTATCCTCCACCAGAAATGTGAGAAGCCATGTGTTCCTCACCCCTCTTAGAGCCTAGGGTGAGCGCTGCTTTATAATCGCGCGAGCCCGGGTACTCCTAGCTAATTATAGGTAATTACGCCCCCTTAAATATAAGGGAATTACTACCTAATTACTATTCTTACTAAAAATTATCATATAATTTTTCTTATTTTTTAAAAATATATAATTCATCTTAAGTAAGGTTAATAACTTAGTTAATATTTAAGCTTAAATCTAGCCTAGATCTTCCCTTTAACCATGGTAGTTCTATAGAAAAGTAGTAATAATAAGAAAAAGATTTAATAATCAAATAATACTCTCTTTATATTTATCTATCTAGTTTCTTTATATTCTTACTTTTACCTACTAAATAGTCCTCTATTTTACTTATCCTCTTATAATCCTAATCTAGTTTACTCTCCTAATTAGCTACCTAATTCTCTTCTACTATCTTAAAGTTAGTTAAAGGTTATAATAATCTCTAGTTTCTAATAATCCCTCCTAGTTTATCCTTTTCCTCTTATTTAATAGTATATCTTCTCCTTCTAACCTGCTGATGCATTTCCAGCGCGGACAAATTCCGGCAAATATCTGATGCCGTCAAAGCTGTATCGTCAAAATACTTCCGGAAGCTGCCACAATGGGCCACGACGGTAAGTCAAATATTCGCGTGATTCCTTATTTTGATCACCTGTATTGTTGACATGAAATGGGATACAGGATCCAGAAGCTATCCATCAAGAGTTACGCAAGTTGAACCCCATCTTTAGCTTCACGACTATCTGGCAGACCCAAATTTTAGGGAGGGATGTTCAACATGTCATCTCCATTTTTCTGTGCGGTTGCATATGGCAACCGTTCTTTCCGCAAGATAGTCTACCGAATCGCCAGGGGGTGGGTCAATTTTTGGAAGCAGTGTCCGAGTCACTCGCCGCCAGGGGCGGACGAAGTGAGAGCGCATGGAGAGTCCTGACTCTGCGCGGTATTGACGCTCTTGGTGGTTCTATTTTAGAATCGAGCCCAGTAGAGTCCACGGTGCAACAAGTGCTCGGGATTCTTCGACCGCTGACTGTGCCATCCGAGTGGGCAGGATTTGAGGAAGATTTGGTCGGCACTGTCAAAATGTCAGTCACGCTATGGGAAGCCGCACGGAAGGATGAGGCCAATTTCGTTGTTGTAAAGCAGCCAGATCCGAGCGACCAAGAGAAATGGCAAGCGCAAGGTATGTGCGGTCTTGAGGAGGCCTCTATGCCACCAGATGAAAAGATTGACACAACAGGTATCGAGCCGCTTTGTCTCTTCCCGAACATTCTCCAGATAACCCCACGGGGTGACCCGTAGTCCTCCACCAAGGCAGTGCACTTTTTCCAACCTCTCAAGTTTGGATTCAAGGCATGTTGGAGAAGGAACATGAGGAGGCGTTGGTAAAAGCAGTATCGGACGCTCGCTCGAAGGTCAACGCTCGAAAGAACTTCGTTCCCAACAGGCCCGAACAGTCCTGCGGGAGGGAAATTTCCCCTCACTCAGACTTGATGTGTTTGGATGTGTTTGGATGTGTTTGGAATTAGATAGGTAGATAGCCAATCAACGACTGGAACTTTGTGATTGCTCATGGGGGTCTTCTGGGGTCCTGAGGGTATTTGAAAAGGAATATAGGATTCAATAAAGTCTCATGCCAAGGTTGAGATTCTGCTGTACACTCGTGGTACAGACCCCCTATTCTCTCCCATATATCACTGCTTTGTGTCCTTTTTCGACTTCTTGGCCTTTATCGAGACTGGGAAGCTAGACCCTCCTCCTGTAGGATAGGAGATAGGAGTCGATGGGATATCGAAAGAGAAGAAGGGAGCCGCTTGACCCGGCTCAATCGCATGGGAGCCATTGGGAAGCTCCACGTCGTCAGGTGGCGGGACTATCTCTAATGCTGAGGATATCGTAATCGAATCGGGTAGTCCGGCAGAAGCATTTTCTACAGTCTCCTGAGATGGCCTGTCAGTGACTGCAATCATTGATCGACGGCCTGTGCAGCTTACTTGATGTAGTTGCTCGGCCTCAAATGAAGCCTCAAATTTCTCGGGATCAGGCCGCTTCATTGGTCTTCGAGAACCCACGAAGCGGGATTTGGACATCTCTGTTCGATCTGAACTCGAAGTTAACAAAGATTAGATCTAGAAGACAGAATGGAAGGGCGCACTCAAAGAATTGCGGTTCGCATGTACCCTGCAGATGTCCAACCCTGCTTGCAACACGACCATTTTCCGCTGTGTCTGCTCTCGAAGGGCCTGATTTTGGTGGGATTCGGCTGCTATCCCACGGACAAGCTCTTGATCCATCTGCAGAACGTGTGACGGGGAGAGTAGGTCACTGGTGCCGGCAATGAGGCAGCATTCAATGGCATGAATTGCTACGTTGTCGATGACTGACTTCATCGCAACCTGACCGATTGTGAGTCAGCTTTTCGGGTATCAGATGAAGCGTTCCTACCTTGTAATAGGCCTCCATACAATCGAGAATCTCTGAGCAAGCGTATCGGTCCATATCGGCTTCGGTGCTTGAAGTGAGTGCAGACAGGAGACTAGGCATTCTCGCCTTCTTTACACTAACGTTATCCACGGTAGTATCCTCCTTGTGGCCGAGAAATATCCTCAGCTTGCGAGCAATCTCTGCTTCGTGACGTTTTTCCCTCACTTTCTGAATGGTCTCAGTAAAGTAATGGTTGTAGGTGATAGGGTGACCGGTCTGGTATGGCCTTAAGATCTCATCAAGCTTTTGATTCATGTCCTTGAGCTTTCGATCCATGAGAGGATCGATTACCTGGACAAGGAGGGCTTCGGACGTCGGTTCGTCGGCCAAGTGCGAGATCAGCAGATCGAGAAAGGATCTCGCAGCTTGCCAGACGTTTCTTAAGTGTTGCCGAGCCAAATGCTCCCAAGGCTGCGATTGTTCACGGAATAGGTCGCCAACAATGAGAGGATTGAACATTCCCGGCAATTCTCGACCTCTGGTGATAATCAGAAGCTCCCTGATCTCGTCAATAAAGTCTGCTCTTGATACCGTTTTCATACTCGTCGCTGGATCGGGGGAACTGATGTTTCCTTCCACGATACGACGTTGCTGTCCCTGAAGCCGGATGGATTCGGCAAAGTCCACATTCAGATTCTGAACCACAGCCCGAAGTCTTTTGGTGTAGCCGCCCGCTGAGTGGGACTCACCGAAAAAGCTGTGCCCATAAGAACCGTCGAGCGCGGCCTTAGAGATTGCTTGGAATTCCTGGCTGATCTGTAATAGAAATAGTCGCTGTTGATCAAAGCCGTCTCGATTGGGGCCAAGTCGGGCTAACGTCCCACGGCAGTCGTTGATTTTTCCTTCGATGTCTTCAATAAGCATCGGCAGCTCGGCCCGAATTTGATCGAAAAGGATCTTGCTGAGCTTCTCTCGCAATGCGTGTATACCAACAGTGTCCCTCGCGAGATCTTGCCATGCCCCTTGACTGAGGAATTGTCGCTCGGCCTCGTCCCGAGCCTCCGTCGACAGCTGTCTGGTCTCATAGCTGCGATTCTTCAGGATGTGCCAGCCAAGGCGGAACGCGATATCCATATTTCGCGCCAGATTCACGAAAGCCAACTCGCTTTCGGACCCAACAGAAAGTGTATCCGGCTTCGTGATGACCCCCAACGTCCGTCTGCCTTGGGGGTCCACGTCTCTCGCCAATTTCAGCACGATCTGATTCGCGTAGTCGTTTTTCGCCGAGATTACGGCCAAGATAATGCTTCTTCGGTTGATCATATATTCATACACCATGCTCTGCACAACCTGAATATCCGCAGCGGTCTGTAATTTATTCTCTGAATGGATCAAGCCTGGCAAGTCGACAATGGTCAAATGCGGTTGATTGGGTCTAGAGAATTCGAGACGGAGGACATCCGTGGAGAATGCGCTGGAACTGTGAGTCACGCCCATGCAAGATTTTGCATCCTCAACGAGCACTGGGAAGTTTTCCACATCAACCAAGTTATGCCGAAACGCTAAGAGCTTCGTTTGCTCCTCTTCCGAACGTCCTGGCCCAGGTACAATCGCCACGGAGATAGCGACGTCCGATGTATGTCGAAGAATGACTTCGGTGGCAAAACGCGTGCAAAGGTTGTCTTTGGTAGGGAATGGGATGCCCGAAATCGCCTCCAGGACGGAGCTCTTGCCAGACGACTGATCGCCGCAGACGATCAACTGCGGGAGGTTAACATATTGACTGATCCCGTGAGAACGCAGCTTGTCGATATCGTTCAATAGAGCAAGCTTCTTGTCCGAGCCCAGTGTTTCGACCATGGTGGTGGGAGGTATCATAATGAGTGCAGATGTTAGAATGCCGCGCGTTCACATGCAGCTTCACGGCCATGGAGGTGAACCTTCTCCAAAAGCTGTAATGTCTGAAAGCAAACAAAACAGGTATTCAGGCAATGTTTGTAAGAGCGTCATTGGTGGCAGCAACGACACAGAGGCTCACAGGGTTTGAGGTCGAGAGTGAAGCTGAAGCGGATTGGTGTTAGAAGGGGTCACCCGGAACGGGCGCATAATTTTTTTATTATAATATTTAACTCTTCATTTGACTATTTAAGTAACCTACGACTATAATAGATATCATTGCTCCGAAATAGAACGTCGGAAGCGTGACCTAACGATGTCCTACCTGTTGTAATACGGAAGTTGTTTAGCTCTAGCACTAGCGCCCTATAGGGCTGCGCACGTTCTAGTAGTAGGTTTGCGCCCGTTCCGGAGTCGATTGATTAGCTTACTGTAACCGAGTAGAAGGATTCACCCCCAAATGGTCTACCACGTAAAGTAGGTGGCATGTTAGATGTTAGCGTCTTGGCGGACGCTAATTAAATTTCATCTTTCTTCTAGAAGAGTTCACATATCTTTGCACGCGTAACATTATATTCTACCTAGTATAACAACGATTTTATTCATATTCATAGGTATATTCGAATATATTCGAATATTAATCGGAATATGAATACGCTAGTACGATATTCATATTCGAATATGAATATCGGGTTAGCTTATTCGAATATCAATGAATTTGTTATACTAATTCTATCTACTTTCTACAAAGCGCTAGCTACTTTATACATGTAATTTTGTTAGTGTCCCTTGGCACGCTAACATCTATCTACCTTGAGACGTAGTATACCCCTAAATGGTCCAGCCTTATCACCCGGAGCTTGTACTTCCAAGCTCCGGGTCTTAAGCTCTAGGGTACTCTAGGGCTTATTATTACGATCGTGGGTTTTACCGAGCAGAGGCTTGGCACGGATTAGTAACACAGGTCGACGGGTCGACTATCAGCCAAGAGGTGTCGACCCGGTGAGGAGGTCGCTGGAACGACAGGGACGCGCAGCTGGCGATCCAGGCGACCTGGCGAGCATACGGATCTCCTATGTCTATATAGATGGCGATGTTTTCCAGTAGATAGGAGCTCCGTGCTCAACTCATGTTATGATTCTAGCAATCTCCTAAGCACTGAATACAATACCTTGTACCAGACCTGTTTAGTATAAGCCTGCTTGCCCTGCTTCCTTGACACTCCTCTTCACGAGAACCAATCATAGGTCTACCCCATCCACGGACGGAGTGAACCGTAACACTTATATACTAAGTTTGTCACGGTACAACTCCGGTCACGTGACTGAGTCTTGGCATGGATGCTTGGCACGCACATACCTTGCCCTGTAACCACGTAGATAGACATCATCATCATTATTATCATCCACCACATAACGTATCCACGTCATTGTTTCTGACAAAGTTCCTATAATTGAACTTAATAACAGGGCGGATTCTTAGAAAGATTTCGTGATAAAAATTAGTTAGTTTAAGGAGTATTATAAGTTTATAAGCGAAAGTAAACTATTAAAGTCTATAGTTCTGGGGGGAATAAGCGTGGACTATTTGGGGGGTTGGACCATTTGTGGGTGAACCCTTCTAGAGCGTGGCGGACTCCCTGTCAGACATTTATAAAACCCTCGACAAACAAAGGCGAACTCTAGACATCACTCTAGTTTTGGCATACTTACCGAGCATTATGGCTCCAGGACTTCGCTGCCTTCGCTTGAGTGATCGAGTCGACTTTGCGGACGAGTCCTTGGAGACGCTAATAACGAAGCCGGAAGCCAGATCTCAGCGAGCTGAGATAGTTCAGGACCTTGTCAAAGACCTTCGCAATATACTAGACCTTGCTGAAAAGGAGACATCTGACCGGAAAGGGGCCGAGCAAATTGACCTAGGTGCTGCGAGAAATACAAAGAGAGAACGAATGGTGGCAATGTGAGTCTACCGTGCAATATTGGTAATATCAACGCTGATACATCGGGGTAAGTCTACGACTTCATGAGGAGATGTGCCACGACAACACTACCACCACCTTTCATTTTCCAGTCTCACAGGCATGGCCATCCGTTACCTCGCTGTGAAGATGAAGACACCCGCGAGATTGTGTCCAGTTTTGCCTCAGATAGACATGCTTGGGTGGAGAGCAATAGCGAATCTGGAAAACCCGTTTCGATGTCCAGCCCCGGCGCTATCTGTGATATGTGATACGGTGTCAGACCTGAGAGACGGTGTGGCAAAGCACCTTAGGAAGACGCAGATAAACAAGCTACGGGCGGCCAGGGATAAGGAGCTGCACTTGTCACAACTCATATTTCCAGACACTCGATCCCGACTCTTGAGACCTGGGTTCGGGGTTTGGAGGCCGCTCAAACTCTCCCATCTTGTGTAGAGCGATATGTGTCTTGCGTTTGTCAAATGTAGAGGTCATAGTAACTGTATGCGCGCAATACCGATTCAGAGGTTCGAGAACGGATGATGGGAATCGTAATGCGAGATCGAAGAGGGCGGAAAGGCACGAGAGAGGCTATAAATAACCTGTCAGTATTTAAAGCGCACAATCAAAAAGGGTGCTGTCAAGATGAGGGAGCTAGTTCTGTGGGCAGAAGAGGGAAGCCATATTTGAAATTCACCCAAGGAAGCACAAATGAAAGGGTCGGCAGCTCCCAGGAGAGCACCGTATTTCGTTATCTTTCCACCAACATTTCTGAAAAGTTTGCTCAGAATGCCGCCGACCTGTACTCAGGAGGAAGAGTTGAGAATTCAAGCGGAGAGAAAGGTGAAGTTCAAAGGAATGGCTTGCATCAGGCTCCAATGGCTGCATTTCCAAGGGAAGAAGACCAGAGAGCTCAAGAGGAAAAATGTTGAGAGGTTGAAATCGAATTTTCAGAAGAAATGTGATCGTCTGCCCATAAAGAATTACATCCCAACTTTGATCGAACAGCAGCACTTTGAAGCCGTCCTCCAGGCGAGCTTCTCGGACTGATCTTGCAGAAGTCGATACGATTCTTTGTCCAGGTAAAGGTGGTAGTAAATGTTCCATACAGCTCCACTCCTGGCCCCATCCACATCGTCGACCAGCAGGGTAAGTAATATCATTTTGCGAGCTGTTCGCGTCATTGGCTGCACTTTCAATTATTTTCACAGATTTCTACTAAGGATTGCCACCTCAGCATCGCAGTAAGTGATCTCGAAGGCACAATGCTCTGAATATAATTACTAGTGCGTCTGGCTAGAGTTTGGGGATCGACTGACCGTCAGAATAGGTGGTGAAAAGGATATTACGGACATCGCCGCATCTAAGGAGTAAGATTTGGGCTGGCGTCTCTCGTGGAAGATCTTGCGTCAAACATACAGCTAGTGTGTTGCCTATGGGATAGAAAAAGGATATAATGTTGATGAAGCTTGATGCTATTAATGATACAACACTTGATTGGGGCGACGGTAGTAAGTAGACTGAACAACCAAATTTAGGTAGTCTTACATTTCCAATTCCCTGTCTCGTCATAGGACAAATCCCTGCTGCAGGTGTGCCCAAATGTGTTCTCACTAGATCTGCATGGTATATCGATGGCCATTTCAAGGCCCTCCCGTCTACCTATTTATTCTTCGCGACCAAACGTTGTATTTGAATTCGCGGAGGTCCCAATGATCCTTGGTAGGAATAAAGATCCCGAATATTGGACTGCCTTTGTGTCATACCCACAACGCTCCATAGAATATACGCAAACTTTCGAAGAAGTCGCCACATTGTGGACGGAATCGAAAGAGTTTGCCCCTCCGGCCCCGTCGTGCTCGGCGGCTTTTATCATTGACTGATAGTCTGCCGCAAAACGCTCCCACACATGCCCAATTTGACCATCGAGCTGATGGAGAATGACGATTGGCATTCAACGTACCGATCAGGCAAAGGAGACCCTCGGGCCGCTGACAACGAAACACCATCTGGTGAGCTGCGCCAATACGTTCACAATTTACGATCCTATGCCCATCTTGGATTAAAAGGTCGGGTGCTCGATCGGTAAAAGGCTTACACAGCATAAAAAGCAAGGTCTGATGGTATGTCGATATCGTTCAGTAGGAATCTTGCCCATGGACGTGCCGGTTGGCCAATCTGGCTCCATTACTTCTTTCCATAGACAAAATACTGCCATGTAATTCCCGATTAGATGATCAATAGCACTTATCAAGTATCCACACTGAACGTTCAAAAGGTCTCTGCAAATTTGAACCCGTAAAATGCTGATGAACGGAGAACGTTCCGGTGCACCTAGTGGCATTGAGGCACAAATGTGGCAAGAGAGAAAAGACCCCGGGGCCCATAACGCCTAAGGCTAGCCTAAGTCAGCCGGCGTTTTAGGGGCGGTGCGGCGTTCAAACGTGGCTTTTGTAAATCACCGCCGTATTTTACGTCTCGATCTTAATGATACTGCAAGTGTGGCCTGCTTTCCTTTATACTCTATATTATATATATCATCCTAGGAGCTAAACAACGAATCTTTCTCTAACGAACATCTAATGGGTCAGTCTGTAGAGCATGTAGGAGCTTTTCGCTTCCTAGATCTGCCTCGAGAGCTACGTGACCGGATCTACGTAATTGTCCTCACCTCTGAACGCCGACCTCCAGCTTTTCCAGAAGAGTGCAGTCCCAGATGGCGAGATATAGATGCATCGGCCATGAGCGGATATAGCGTCCCAAATGGAGAAGAACAATACCGTGACATCTGGTATGAATATCAGCCAATGGCCATTGCTTGCACCGGACTGCTATCTTGCACCCGCCAGATATCGCAAGAAATGGTCGGAGCCATAGAACGTCAGAGCACAGCGGGCGAAGGCGGCTTGAAGTACAAATTGGACTGTATGATCCGCCGCGAGCGGATATGGCCGACTTGGACTGCGCTGCCTGTGCCATTGAAGTACCTTAGATGCCTGGAGTTCGACGTCCGCGATTTCACTGTGGATGATGAACACGGCCAAGGTGTCAAGTGTATTGACAATGCTTGTGTTGGTGGAGGTATATCGAGTCTACTCAGGCTTCTGGGCCAGTTCATAACAAGGGGCCATGTGCTCACGTGCAGCCTCTGCAATAGCAGACAGCTGGCAGGATATTCGCATATACGCTGTCGTGATTGTAAACAGAAACAGATCAAACTCAAAGAATTTGTATGTTATGCCATCTGCTCCGTTATACTCCATTTAATGCCCTCCTTGTGGGTTCTGGGACAGGTGCTTTGAAGCGTTTTGGGACACGACATCATGATTGATGACTGAGTGCTGAATCTGATATTGTGTTAGGAAGTGAAATGTGTGCGCGCTCAAGAAAACACGAAACCACTCGACTTATACTCTGGATCCCATTGCGACACTTCAGACTATGGGGTTCTCTGTGGACTCGGCAATATACTTGGGCATCTCGCTGGTCGCGGCCTGGGTTTTGGGAAAATCGACCTGCTCAGGCTGCACTCTGAAGGTAAAGTACAGGAATGGAAGATTGAAGGCGTTGAAGCCTCGTCCAAGATAACAGCGGCAGAGTTGTGGGCTCCTTACGGATGGAACCCGGGTGATCTAACATGATTATTACATTTATCATCAGGATGATTGAGAGGTTTTCTTCTGTCTTTGCTATATATTACAGGTATGCGGGTGTCACGGAGCCAACCATTGATTTCATACACGTCTAAGTTACAAGTTGATCGGAGGATTACCGTATGAAACAAGGACTATTTGGGGAGTGCAACGGTATTCTTTACAGACCTATCATATTCCTTTCCATTTGCTTCCAGAATCCTGTGCCAATGTGATAGCCAGTCGCTCCTGCCTCGCCGATGATATGACCTTTCGATGACATCTTGTTTTCAGTTGCGGGAGGCTTACCCATGTTACAAGCGCCGCATGCTGGGCTTCACGCATGTGCTTCAGCGACTACGAAAAAGCACCTTTCTCAACTCCCACGGGTTGGCTGGCGGATCTGTGGCTCAGGAGTCTTGGAATACCAGTAAACCAGCACACGCAAGATGTTGTCATCGACGGCGGTCACGTCAGCAGAAGACTTCATGACACAGCAGGCAATGATGAATTTGGCTTTCTTCACCAAAGCTTCGCTCGACAGATCCTACGGGACTTTCGATGTGCGGAAGGCTTCGCGTACTGGAGCCACGTTCTAGGTTCAAGTTGGTAGGCTATCAGCGGCGGTTAGACGGACGAGGAAGCCAAGCCCGCAAAGGGTGTGTTCGAGGAGTGTACCAAGAAGCTAGACGACGAGGGGGTACGGGGTCGTGAGTGTGAGCGCGAAGGTGCCGAATGATGCCAGTCCCCGATATGGGATCGTACCAGTAGAGGAATTGAGGTGGTGATTAGAGATTGATTCCAGAGCTAGAGCTAGAGTATGGGCGTGGAATCAAGCGCAGTCCTCCCCATGTATGCTCCATACGGAGGGACTCTCGACTCTCGGAGGTGGAATTCTTGTCACCATTGATACTTTACATTGGCTCTCTTCCTCACACGGACAAACCTCTGCTTTCCAAATCTGCCATGCGTTCTGCCAACGGTATAGACGAAGTGGCTTCATCTTAGGTCGTAATTCTCATTATCCTGGCACTATTAAAATTGCTGTCTTTATTACCCACGCGGGTCGCAAAGATGCTGCAAAATTATTCTGGTGAGGTCTAGCCTTTGAATTCAACGAGAGAAGGTAGTTGCCAAGGCCTTTATCTTATATAGAGATACCTATAGCCGAGACTCTTTATCTTATCTACCCGTAGCGGAGGTCAACGCTCACTCACCAGTCCTAGACTCATAAATACATATATTATATTAAAATTTATATTATTGAAAAGAGACCATTGGCGCAGTGGTAGCGCGCCGTTCTTATATAGGTTTCCCAACCAATATGGCACTCATTTGCAATGCGGATGTCGTGGGTTCGACCGTAGGCATTATCTAATTGTAAAATTCTTTTCGACTTAATGCTAACTATTCCTAGCCCACATGGTCTAGTTGATACCTTTTTTTAGTTTCTCATTTCCCATTTTAGCCTTTCTAGAGCTGTGGTCACATGTTTTTAATATTGTGGTTGAAAGAGTCTCTCCATCGGTCTTGGCAAACCTTGAGAACCCCTCCACCATTCCATATGTGTAGGATTCTTCATACATAACATTGGCTTATCGTGCAGAATGGCGCCCAGCAAAAAACCCGCCAGCAATGCCAAACCAGCCAAGAGTGATGAAAAGAACAAATCGAAAGGAAAAGCCAGTTCATCAAAATCCGACAAAGAGAGTGGGGCTAAGCTGAAGCCCGCTACAACAATAAATACACGCCATATCCTTGTACGACCCCTCCCTCTCCTACCTACCTAAGTAAGCTCCATACTCACCTACCATCACAGTGTGAGAAACATTCGAAGAAAGAAGAAGCCTTAGCAAAGCTACTCGACGGCGCCAAATTCGACGACGTAGCGCGAGAGTTCTCAGAAGATAAAGCGCGTCAGGGTGGTAGCTTGGGGTGGAAAGTGAGAGGGTCTTTGGATGCGGGATATGAGACCGCAGCTTACGAGTTGGAGCCGAGCACGACGGGGAATCCGAAGTATGTGGAGGTTAAGAGTGGGCATGGGTATCATATTATCATGGTGGAGGGGAGACGATGAGAAGGACGGGGTGGTGATTGTTCTTTCTACATGTCGTACGATGGAGCGATCGCTACCTGGGCGTTTCGCATGCAGGTCTCTACAAGCTCCCAGAATAGTATGACATTCATCCCCCTGGGAATGCGGACGCCACCTGCCTCAGCTTTCGCTATCATGGTTCTTCCCAGTTGGCGCCGCTCCTCCTCTTGTTCGCTATGCAGCCCATCAGTCACGACGTGGACATGCCACCGCTCTTCCCCGTCATCGTCGAAGATACGAGAGCCCTCGAGATCGTTCAAGAGCACGGCCACTGCGATGGGATCATGGAGAGGAGGGCCATCTGTGAGACCGAAGACGTCGCGATAAGAGTGGGCGAAGAACATAAGGATCTCGTGGAATAATTTGCGAATGTTGAAAGGGTTTTCGGGCAAGCCTAGGTCGCGCCGAGGAGGGTTGAGAAGGTTATCCTGGACCTGCCTGTCCGCAAGCACCTGATGCGTCAGGTCCAGTGGTATCAACGTGGTCTTGGCTGCTATTTCCGGATTGGAGAATATCGCTTGCGCGGCTTCGGGATCACACTATGCAAGGATGAGACTTAGTCCAGTAGGAGTCATAGCAGGTGCCAAATCATACATAAATATTGAACTCTGCCCATCTCGTATGATTTCCAAAGCGTTCACCTTCCCCTTTGGTATGTCCCATTGGTGCATTGGTGAATCCGCCACCGATTGCTCCACCCATGATACTCAAGCCTCGGATATGCTGTATCAACTCTGGGAATGTCGCTAACAGCAATGCAATGTTCGTCAACGCTCCTGTAGCCACTATCCACGCCGTTTGGTAGGGTTGGGCCATTAAGGCGTGCCGCATGGCTAACTTGGCATTGGACCCCTTCTCGGGCAAGGTCGTGGGAGCAGGCAAGCATGTTGTTCCATCCAGACCGGTAACGCCTGAATTGAAATTAGTGCTTGATTGGTACTATTGCAAGCCTGCAGCAACTAACCGTGTATGTCAGGGGCGTGCACCGCTTTTCTACAAAAGGGCTTTGCAGCTCCAGGATGGACTGGCACGTCCGTCCTCCCAATAGCGGCGAGGATACTTAAGGTATTGGTGGTAGTCTGTTCGAGCGAGGCATTGCCGTGAACTGTGCTTATGCCGAGAAGGTTCAGGGTAGAAGAACGGGCGGCAAGGAGAATGGCGAAGGCGTCCTGAGAGCCTGCTTAGCACACAGGTTCCATCGTTGAAGCCGACAGCTGAAGTAGGCCACCCACATCATGACCTTGAGCATGTCAGCACCTGAATCCGCTGAACTGGCTGGCAGCAAAAGGCTTGCTTTACCAAAATGTACCTGTGTCACAATCCAACCATAGAGGAATGGCCGTTTCCGGAGCTTCACCTGCGTCCATTGTAACTCATTAAAATGGCAGCGCCGCAGTTGTAGTGGCCATCAATGGAAGATCAAGAGGTGAGACAGGTGAAATCCTGCTGACAAATAAAACAATCCATTGGGCTTGGCATTTTCGGAATTCCTTCCACGACCGTCGTCTGGATCTGATGCTTCTGAGGTAATGGAAGGCAGAGATTGGGCGCTTTGTTGACTGAGAATGTTACATTGTCTGACCTCGGTTGCGGAAGCCACCAAGCTGGGATTGATCTCTGATTGATGTTGCGATCTAGTCGATGCCTTCCATGCAATATGAAAAATACCTAACTGCAGGCACATATGTGCTCATTCTGCCTTCGAATGCCTGCCATTGTGAGCGCAAAGCCGTCGTATTTATGATCAAGCCGTTCGTATAGAACGAATTTCGTGTGTGGGGCACTGGTGGGTTTGATAGCCGTGCGTATCATTTGCGAGATGCATTCTATTCAGGTCCGAGTTTTATGTATACGTTCCTACCATAACATTGCCAAGAGGTGATACCGTCACGCCCCAGGAAGCGGTGGAAGCTGCGGCGGACCACGGAGACTTCGTACCTTTTGCGATCGAGACAAGCATGAGGATGTGAGTTTATTGAAGTATCAGTGCATGATCTGGTCAGACCCATTGGCTGGAAGCAGCAAAACAATACAAAGCCTGAAGCAGCGTGCCGTCCAGGCCGGATTCGAATCCTAAGCCTAAGATCAAAAGACATCTAAGCCCACACCTCACAAAAAGGGGTGATTTAGATGAGATCCTGTCAAGCCAGAATAATAAGCTATCGACTCTATTGCGCCACAGTAATAATCTATCAAGAGCTGTCCTTATTGGAAAGGATCTATGCTCAAAAACGCCCGCGAGCACGCAAAAAGACTCCCATACGAAAGCAGCTGGCAAGAATATGAAGAAGACCTAGGCAGAAAGTATGTACCCTCAGTACTTTTACAAGAACCAAAGGAACATGTCGCGACGAGATGAAAACACGCTTCGCGTTGGAAATTTCGAAAACCGAAAAAAGAAAAAAAACCAAAGCGCAGGCCAGCATCGAACCCAGAAGAATACTCGTCACCACGAAAAGTCGTCCTATCATCGGCAAAAGCTCAGGTGACCGAGGTCACCCTACGAAAACCCGGGGGGATTTTACTCAGGAGGTACTTCAAAGCTTTTCCTGTTGAGGCGTGGGGTTGCGTATGGTGACACGTCTGCCACCCAAGCTAGCTTACGCTAGGTCGCTCGAGCGACGTGATTTTGGCCCTATAATGAATTATCAAGTCCTCGGGACTAAACTAAGGGCTTTACCCCAATTCATCAAGAGCTGTTCAGCGAACACAGAACACACTCAAATCGTGTGTCTTTCAGTATCTTTCTAAGACTTCTGTCATCTTTCACCCTCCCGTCACAAGGCTAGACATCTGCATATCGAGTACTGCCACAACAGACAAGAGCAAAACAAATGTCATAATAGAGACATTCGTGTAAGCAATCTTAACAGCATCCAGGCATCGTCTGGTTTCTCTTCTGTACAATGACTATGCTTCTATAACACATACTGTACCCTTGCATGTGAGAGAAGCTGACAGGCGCCAGAGCTGCATCCAGAAGGCAAGAGAAAGACTACAACACCACATCAAGAGTCTTATTTCGCTAAATCCTAAGCGCTCAGGTCACAAAAATCCTTTTCCGGACTCAATTTCGTCTTGCTACGTGCCTGCGATTGTTCCAGTCTTTCCCACTACCCAACCATCAACGGTTGAGATCACGCTCATACATCGTCACCATCTTCAACCGTCGGCTGCTTGTGTCCAGCTGCTCCCGAACCTGCCACACGCTGCGTCCCATAAGCACTAGCACTGCCCGTCTGCTGAGCACGCCCGCCAACATCGACCTCTTCACTCCTGCCTGGATCAGGCTGAGAATCGGCTGCACGATTGCCAACATCTGTGTCTTTGTCGCTGGTGGTCTGTATACAGTCATCCGTTAGCATCCATACGACGCACAGCTGTGTACTGCTCTAGGAACGATAATTGTTTGGAGAGAAGGCCATGAAGAGGTAGGCATGGCTCATGATAAACTAACCGCAGCATCTTGGGTACGCGAGTCGTCAGCTTGGGCTGTTGTGTCTGAAGTCATGGCTTTGCTCTCGTCCATGACCTCGAGGCTCTGGCGTGCTTTTTTCTCTAAATTTCCTCTCGCACCTTCAATGACCAATTTGGCGTCTTCGGACATTCTCTTCTTGGGCATTACAGAGATGCTTATGATCGTTGGACCAAAGATTGGAAAGGCTGCTTTAAATACAACATGGCTTTTGATTGCTGTTGACCACCTTGTATGTCTTTCCTGGGTCATGCAGTGTTTGGATACCAGATTTTCATTGTGCCTCGTAGACTTACAACGCGCAATTCGTACAGCGGCATGTGGAAAACTATGTTCTTAGTTGGGCTCTTTCACCTTCACAAAGGACTTGGCAAACAGTCTCAATCCATGCCCAGGCATACATCAACACCATGTTGCACGAGACCCTTCTTCCGATCTCATTATCAAGGGAAAACGGTGCTTGAAGCTTCATGGAATTAGAAGACGGATATGATACTGTACTCAAAGAAGTCAAGAAGGGAACCCAGTAGAGCCTGGGGAAGGGATAAAGGCACCACGATGAGGGTTCCATACACTAAGCCATTTCTTGAAACGAAATCTACATGTTCTTGAGACTCAATGATTGCGTGGCCCGTGAAAGGCATCCCTTTCTCACAGTCTTGGCCAAGACGGGGGTTGGAGAGGGAATAACAAGTAACGACATCAGCAGGCTTAGCTCTTGGCAATGACATCTGACTTAGAACAGAACCAAAGACCTAAAAGCTCGGCATATCATCCGACGATTTTGATTGCATTCCTATTGGCTCGGAAATCGCCGATCTTGGCATGAAGACATGGCAGTATTAGGCTTCAAGTCAATCAAAACAACCTCTCGGGCACTTCCTCCCTCCCTCCTTCGACTGTAAGGAACAAAATACACGAATCATCTTCACAGCGACTGCGAATCGCAAAGACTAGGGTCAAGCCTAGATCCGGATTACAGGCATACTAGATTCAAGTCTTTTGCTGCACCAAGACACAGAAATCAGTCTCTGATCCAAGACGGCGATTTGGACTCCAAAAACATAATGGGAGAGTTCCCTCAAGAACTGTGCGCACCTTGCACCAACAGCATCCTCGCCGAACTCGGCAGCGTCGCCAGCATCCTCACCTTCGTCTCCGCCGTCCTCATCGGCCTCCTTCTCTACATCCGAAATGTCCAACAAAGAAGCATGCAGATACGCAAGATGCACGTGGATTCCAATGCACACGTGGCAGGAATGCAGGAGATCACTTGGGCGATAGCGGCAGTCAAAGAGTCCATAAAGACTACGGATGATGGGTCGAATGAAGCGAGAGAGGTCTTTGATTCTGTTAGCCGGCTCTTGCGATCGTCGGAGAACGAGCTGGATCAGTTGACGAAGAGGACGAGTGATGTGGGGAGTATACTTTCGCAGAAGAAGGGCTGGCGGTCGATGAAGCTTCGGTCGTGGGTCTAGGTCTATTGAGTGTTGGGGAGATAGCGAACTCGGAGGAACATAAGTTGGCTAGAGTTTATACGTGTCTGATATTAATATTGCCAGGTTTTGTACGCGAACACGGCATTAAAACGGGCTTTTTCACGGTTGAAAGGTCTCACTCATCCTCCGAGGACAGTGACGGCTGAGGCCTGGTGGGCATGCATAGTGTTGTATCACTTCACTTGAAAGTAGGCGGCTCCGTCTTTGTGCGCTACACATGGAATTCCGTTGGGGGAGATAGAAGGTACTTCACATATCTAAACGTTGTTGGATTTAGTTCAAACCTCCAGCACGCATTGCCATATTTCCAATGACTCAAGAAGAAGCAGGTTGAAGGCTGAGAACTCACTAGAAGGAGAACGTCCTTGGCGCTGGGCTAGCTCTTGCCGACCCAATGAAGTGCCATTCCGGGAATATCTAAGCCATATGCGGCGCCTTTTTCGCTACACTAAAGCGAGTAGCTGCACATTATGCCTTGGCTCTTCTGTTTGCCGAGACCGTCTACTTCGTCTCGGAGAAGATATCCACGTTTCCTTTTATATACTCACGAAGTAGTTGCATAGTCGGCGGCAGATGATGGTTATTGGCCTTCAGCACTGTGGCTTCATAGTTGCTGTTTCGAAAGATTTTCATCTGGAGCAAAGCCTCAAAAACACTCCTCCTGTCTCGATTCGAGGCTGGCTCGTGGGAGAGTGAGCTTAGAGGGGTGAGGTGCATAGACCGGGTGACGATCTGTAGCCATTCTTGGTAAGGCATCCACTGAACCTCAATCCCCAAGGAATCAACGATATCCTCGAACGATATCGTATTCTTGTTGATAATATGCCGAATTCCAGTCTCCCCTCGGGACGAAAGCCGATGGATTGACCGAGCGCAAAAATCTACAGGCGTAAGATCAATTTGCCAAGCTGTCCCACCGACGTCGTCTAAGACTGGTGCAACTCCTGTCTCCAGTACTGACGCGATCAGACGGATGGTGAAGTCATCTCTAGGACAATTGAAGTTCCTAGTGTTGCCGAGCAGACGACCCGGTCGCAGGACGAGGACATGTCCGCCCAATTGTGCATAATTGAGTACCAGCTGCTCGGACACCCACTTGGACTGGGCATAACCTGTCACGATGCCAGTTGACAAGTTTTTGACAGGCACTTCCATCCCGTACTGGACTTTGTCGCCAGCACCAAAGAATACGGACAGGGTTGAAATGTAAGTCAGGCGCTTTTGAGTAAGAGTGCTGGCAAATCGGAGAATCTCGACAGTACCGGTGACATTCACCTCCTCTAGCTCCGCGAAAGGTGCTATGAAGCTGACAGCTGCGGCGGAGTGGTATACTGTGTCGACTTTTCTTGCAAGATTCAGATAATCATTGGTGCTTAGGCCAAGGAACGGTTTGCACACGTCACCACAAAAGGCGTCGAAACGTGTCCCGAAGCTGTCCTCCCATAAGTCCCAAGTTTGTAAAGCAGCTTTGATGCGATTCCATGCAGTGTCGTTGTTTGGGGCGCGGACGATGCACCTTATCCTGAGCATCTCTGCGAGAAGGTGGCTCCCAAGAAAACCTGTAGAGCCCGTTAGAAGTACGTGAGTCTCCCGATTGGATCTACGTGCACGTACATTGTAGACAATATCATGAGGAAGGACTGTCCATTTCAGTAGGTCGTCAGGTGGTGGGCTTGCTTGTTGTTGCTGTTCCCCCAATATTAATTCCGCGAGATGACGTATGGAAACATTCCTCCGGAAGAATTGTGGTAATTGGATCTTGCAGCCAATAGAGCAATTCAGATGGCGTAGAACCAATGACGCCTGCAGTGAGCTACCTCCCAGCTCCCCATACGTTGTTCCGGACGACACAGCTTGCTCTGTGGGCAAATCCAGAGCCTCTAGTAACGCTACTGCGATTTCCTTTTCAAGCGGTGTCAGCAGTGTCTCGGGAACAGAGTGAGAAGGCCTATCTTGTCCGTACATCAGGTCTGACAGCGCCCTGACATCCACTTTCTTATTCACGGATAATGGAAGGGCCTCGATGAAATGTATGATGCTTGGAATGCTGTACGAAGGCAGGTGTTCCCGCATGATCTCTTTCAATTGTGCAGTGAGTGCCTCTCTGTTGGCTTTCAAGGCTTTGTCTGTGGGCACCACGTAAGCGCACAAGCTGCGAGCTGGCACTGGTCCTAGTGGGATTACTATCGCGTCGAGGACCTGGAAGGCGCTGCGTATGACGTTTTCGACTTCTTGCAGCTCTATACGTTGTCCATTCAATTTGACTTGCCTCGTGCAAGCCTTGCGTCCAAGGCATTCGACCTCTCCATTGGGCAGCATTCTTCCAAGATCTCCGGTCTTGTAAGAGCGGCACTGACAATATAAGCCATCTCCATCTCTGAAACGCTGAGCATTGAGCTCTGGCATGTTGAGGTAACCAGTGCTACTGACTCCGGGTCCTGTGACGCATATTTCGCCGACCTCGCCATACTTAACAAAACTGGTATCATCGTCAAGAATGCTGATAGTCGTGTTCAGAATCGGCTTTCCGATCACGGACGCAGAACACCCTAACGGGATTCGGCCGTCATAGTACACATTCTTCGTACTGCACACAGTGGCTTCGGTGGGACCGTAAGCATTGATCAATCTCCTTCTGGCTCCCCAAGCCCTAATCAGAGACTCGTCAGCGGCTTCACCAGCAAGGACTAGGGTCTTGAAGTCTGGCAGGTGCTCCAAGGTGCAATTCCGGAGAACCGATGGGGTGATGACTGAGTTGCTGATTTTCTGCTGCGCAATGGTCTTCATTAGATTCCCAGGCAGGATTTCCTCCTCTTCTGGCACATACAACGAAGCACCGAGCATCAGCGTGCCGTTGATGTCTCGCATCGAAGCATCGAAGCAGAAAGGTGAAAATAGCAAGACTCGATCGGACTGCTTGATTTCGCCACTCTGTCGAATATCATCAACCAGATTGAAGACGCTTCCGTCCGTGATAGCGACGCCTTTCGGGTTTCCAGTCGTACCGGACGTATAAATAATGTACGCCACAGTTTCAGGACTTCCTCCGGACGCAATGTCAGCACTAGGATAGGCCTTCAGCGTATCAATAAGTCCTTCATTGTCCAGATAAAAGGTCGTTCTGGCTTTCAGATCGAGAGTTTTCGATTCCATAACCTTCTTAATAGTGATAAGACAGGAGGTCCCACTGTCCGACATCATGTATTCCATTCTCTTAGCGGGCAAGGACTGATCAAGCTGTAGGTACGTAGCGCCGACTTTCCAGCTCGCGAGCGCTGCAACAATATAGTCATTACCCCTTTCCAAAGCAACAGCAACGACGCACTCTAGACCAATTCCCAGAGAGCGCAGATGATTTGCAAGCTGATTAGCTCGCTCGTTCAAGCCGCCGTAGCTCAGAGCTCCGCGCCGACTGATCAGAGCGAGCTTCCCTGGGTATTCGGAGGCACGTTTCTCGAAAAGTGCCGTGACAAGTTGGCGTGGAAACCAACGCGCAGATCGATCTTCGAGATTCCTGGCATGCATTGTTCTGACTAGGAGATGGTGAACTCGATTCTTTCAATGGTACAGTGCTGGAGAAATGGCAAGTAATCTGATTCTTCTTGAGTGGAGTGGGCTATGTTCGCCTTGGAGTGCTCGGATTCTATGCAGGCAGGAAAGAGTATACTTTAACGGAGGCTTATCAGCGAGGTATAAATGAAGCTGTTTGGTCCTTTCTATACCATCTGCGCCGAATATGTAGTGGTCCCAGAAAGATCAATACCATTGTCAGACTTAGATGGAGGTCGAGACAATGAGCTTGCACTAAGGTTTGAAACCCTCGTTCATTGTGCGAGTGGCACTCCTAAAGCTTTCAAATCTTGTATCTAATATAAAGACATGTAATCCCGCTTTGTCTACTGTTGCGAAGCTTTTCACGTTTGTAGGAAGTTCTCCAGTTCGAGTCGAGGATTTAAAAAGTGCGTTGGTAGAGTAGGGCTTACCTTACTTGTGTCGACTGATAGCTCAGTGTAATCTGCGTGAGCTGACTGAAGCTACTATTCGCTTGGTCACAATCTGACTGCACGCATCTTAGTACTTCTGGTCTAAACGTCGGAAAAGTCACGTCTCTGGAAAGACGGAATGGATAGCCACGCGATTCTTAAGCAGCAACTCGAAAGACTCCGAGAACACACCGAACCGCCACCCTCCCGACCTCGAAAGTGGATCGATGACTACAGTATCGACGACGAGCATGCTGTCCGAGAGCTTCTAGGTCGCTGGAGTATCTCTATACCTGATGTCTCGGAAAGTATCTCCGCGGCAGTCAAATGCCAGATAGTCAGCCATCGAAGGGTTCGGACGGCGACAAGCCGAATTCTGGAGATGGATGTACGCGAGGTAATAGGCAATCATACGATCACTGCAATCGCGTTGCGGATGCTTTTTGAGAAGCTACACCAATTTTTTGTGTGTGTGGAACGGACGCAACCGGAGCTGGTACCATCAGAGGTTAATACCATGCAGCTTGGAGAACTGTGTCTCAAAGGAAACCAACGGCAACATTTTCATACCATTCGAAGCCTTCTGGGACCCTTTCGCGTTCTTTTACGCTATCTTTCAGAGTCAGATCACGGATCGAGAAACTCTTTCCTGCAAGAGCTCGGCAAGCTCGGCGTTATAGTACCGAGCGAAGTGCATGAGTTTGTTGCGACAGCAGCGTTCGGCCACACAGATGAAATCTTATCTCCGCCTGAGCATCTTCGAGAGATCTGGAAACCAGTAGGGAGGGAACGCGTAGCACCAGAAGACGGTGGGGAGCTTGGAGGATATACCAAACAGCTCTGGCGCACATCTTGGCGAGTACGCGATTGCTGCACGCCCCCAATCTCAGAGTTCGAGCTAAAAGCTCTCTTCGGGGTCAACGCGACAATCTCTCTATATGCCAGTGAGCGCTTACCATATGAGTGTGGAGCGAACAAGTATACGCTGGCCGGACAGGATCCTTTCGTGGTCGACTGTACTGATAAAGGTTTGTTTACAACTAGTGGACCCTCAGGAACGGCGTATCGTTATCTAAACCTGTGGCTAGTCCTTGGTGGACCTCGAGAGAAGCTGCCAGAGCTGAGGTTTGCTATGGTTGGTATGATTCTCGGAGGCGTCCATCACTCGTTGGCTGAGGTCATGGCGGTTTGCGCGCCCATACTTGGCGACGGGATACCGGGGAATCTGGAAGAGATGCTGATACAGCTAGTACCGCGCAGTCTGGAGCTCGAATGGAGAGGGGTATCACGAAGCATGACACCGGAGGCTTTTCGTAGCGAGCTGGGTGATCGTTTGAAGGGTCGTCTTGCGTGAAAAAACATAGCAATTTACGTGTGTTCCGGCGTTATCCGACATATTTCGTATATATCAGTTACCAACGACGACAAGCATGTCGCAAACAGCAACGGCAATGGTATGTGAGCGTGAACAATGATGTTGATAATGGTGAAGAGTAAAGTACATAAAGTACTTTAGGTTTTGCCCTTATCATATCGTGGCTTGGCCTTGTAGGGGTCCAGCTGGTCTTGGCGCTGAAACCCTGGAGGTCTACGGCATATTTAGAGGGCTGGAGGCCCCAATTTCTTCAATCTTCAGCAAATTCTTGTACCAATCATGCGCTGTTCGAAGCAACACGATCTTCTTCTATCCATGGCCTGCGTAATCGGAGCCTTTATATTGGCAAGATTAGATTGGGTGTGAGAGGTTGGCGTCCTCAGCCCCAGTAGATGTCCAATTTCTCCTACTGAGTTTTCAACGTATTTCCTGCGTTGCCCCCTACATTTCCGCGTTGACCGAGACATCGCTAATCCTAGCCAGTGTCGATGGTAGGAGGCGCAATACGCTGTCATTAACATGCTTTCTAATTCTCTGATGGACCTCATGGTGTGTATATGTGCTGTAGAACGAAAAAGGCATCCACACCTTGACCGCGAACCAGCCAACTGTTTGACACTCAATGCGGTCTCTTCCTTTGAGGGTGGACCCACAGAGTAGAGCCTGTGAGACGTCTTCCTGCCGCTGACGTTGTGCTTTATCAGGTCTCTCTTGCGCTTTGCACTCGTTCATTGTTCTTCCCTGTTGTTTGCCTTGATATTGGACACATCGCTCCTTGCATTGTGCGGCTTCACTTCTTGTTTGTCCTTTGTCACCGGTCCACTGCGACTCCCTCATTGTTTGCTCTGATGCAGGACATGATCCACCATATTTATTCTTGCAAAGAGTGGTTTTCTACTCGATAAGGCGCTCTCACATCTTGAAATCAAAACACTCACAAGCGGCATATCGTCAAGAAACCGATTACGCAGTCCCGTCACAGCAGCGATCGTACCTAGCAATATGGCCGTGTCAACTTCACTACCAACTCTCACCCAGACTGAGAAGTACGACCTTATCACCTCTAACATTCAGGAGGTTCTCCGCCCTGACATCATTCGGGGCATCCTGGCTGTACGGCCCCTTGAGATATTCTGGGGTACAGCAACTACAGGTCGCCCACACGCAGCTTATTTCGTTCCCGCCATCAAGATCGCCCAATTCCTGCGTGCTGGGTGCAAAGTCAAAGTCCTTCTCGCCGATTTGCACGGCTTCCTAGACGCTGACAAAGCCCCTGAAGCTACGCTAGAGTACCGAGCCCAGTACTATGAGCGGATCATCGGAGCATTATTGCGAGCTGTGGGTGTCCAAATCGACAACTTACAATTCGTACGCGGCAGCTCTTACCAGCTGACTCCTGCCTTCTCCCGTGACTTACTCCGACTCAGCAAGCGCGTTTCCGTGCATGACGCCGTCAAAGCAAGCAGTGAAATTGTCAAATCCTCGGGAGAGCCTGTTATGGCGGATGGGATCTACCCAATGATGCAGCTGCTGGATGAAGAATATCTGGGAGTCGATGCGGAGTTTGGCGGCATTGACCAACGGAAGACATTCGCGTTGGCCAATGACACAATAAGCAAAGCGTTGGGCTTCAAGACCCGGGCTCATTTGATGAATCCCATGGTTCCCGGATTGAGTGGTGGGAAGATGAGTAGCTCCGACCCGAAATCAAAGGTCGATTTATTGGATGACCCGGCAACCATACACAAAAAGATTGCGAAAGCCTACTGTGCGCCCCGTGAGGTGGAGGGAAATGGCATCTTAGCATTCATCCAGCATGTCTTACTCCCGTACTCACAATTGCGATCTCCGGATGGAAAGGCAGCAGCTGTCAGTGTGCTTTTGAAAGATCAAACTGAGCCGACAGTCTTCAGGTCTTTTGATGAAATAAGAGAGGCTTACGCAGCTGATCGCTTGACACCACAGCTGGCAAAACAGGTCGTTGAGGAGGGGCTTGTGAAACTCAACACCTCGATTCGCCATGACTTCGACGCCGACGAAGAATGGCAACGTATTGCCGATGCTGCATACAGCAGTCCGATGGTACTATGTAAAGGGCGAGGCACTAAGGCAAAGCAGGACATAAGAGTGCAAAAGGCAAATCGGACTAATTCAGGCGTCCAAGATGGTGCGGTCAATGATCAGTAGCGATGCCCTCTATTGACAAAGCGTAAACTTCGTCCCCGAGTGCTTATAGGTAGTCAGACACAAGCACAAGAAAAGCCAAAAGTATGTGATCCCCACTCTCTCCATTCATTCTCCTCAACACAACCTTTCGTACTTTCTTATCATGTGTAGCTCTCATTGCGTACATGACATGGCTCACTTCAAACAACAGACATATAATAGGAATACTGAATGTTTCTGTGCTCTTGCGGCAGCTCTCCTCCAGCAATTATTTTTGGCCAATATCTGGGCTGTTTCTTGGGGCTTTCAAAATTTGAATTCGGGCTTCGCGAATTCAAAGCTGAACACTATAGGACGATCCAGCAACCGCCAAATGCAGCTCCAGGTTCCGTTTTGCGGATTTGAGCCTTACAGGTGGAACCGGAGACTGCCACTGTAGACAAGGATTCGGTCTGAAACAAAAAAACGCGGTAAAGAAGCTTATGCACAAGACCTCAGCTGTAGTCGCAGAGGAAAGTGTCGAGCTCCGAGGCACGTCTTTCAGCTCTTTCAGCTACAAAGACGCCTTTGAACACGACCAACAATGCCCACACTATAGATAAGATGCTCAACATTGCAGCTCTAGTGGCAAAGGAAAGTGTCAAGCTCTGAGGCACGTCTTTCAGTTACAAAGGCGCCTCTAACACGAATGACAATGCCCTTGTCATATAAAAATAAGAGATTTTCTCATTCCTGACGTTATAAATACTTGATTTGTGAGTGCTGGATTCATCTCGCCAGACCGAGATCGTCAAAAAAATTGCACTATCACGACGGAGCAGCAACACCAAAGCGAGCCGGCTGCCAGCATCTTTACATGGCCAGCAAATGAGCCGCCGCATCCTCAAAATCTTGCTCTCGCCTCTAAACTCTGCGCAGCATTACTGCCCATGGAACCGGCTACTACGCCTGTTACAACGCACCTGCCCTCGGGCTGGTCTTCTAACGACGTCATCCGAGTCTCCATTTCCTCCTCTGCTCATCGACACCGCTTCATTGTTAAGGTCCCTCGCCGCCAAACCTCATCATGCATTGCTTCCAATTGCAGGGCCGAAGCATTGCGGACCAGCTGGGCGTCCATGCATGGCTTTGGACCCAAGGTTCTGGCTATTGATGAGGAAAGTGGGGGATTTGCCATGGAGCATCTCGAGGGACGGACGCTCACGAAGGATACGATAAGGGAGCGTCTGCCGCAAGCTTTGAACGTGCTTCGACGTATCCATGAAGCCGAGGCAATGGAGGGAATGAGGAGTTATGATCCGATGCAGGTTGTAAGAGGGCAGTTGGAACAGATAAAGGAAAGCGGCACGATGCAACCAGACGATATACGTCTTGTCGAAAGCATCATGCGCAATGCTGAAGAGCAAGTGACGGGTCATCCATGGGCGCCATGTCACAATGACTTCCATAGCCAGAACGTGATGCTTCACGATAACGAACGTCTGCTGGCAATCGACTTCGAGGATTGCGATCTCGGCGATCCCATGTGGGATCTTGCTTACTTGACAGCCCATCTCGAGCTGGAGCAGGATCCCGATTCTTTGGAAGATCTGTACGGTGCTAGCGCAGAAGAGAGACGGCGTGTTCGAGCTTATGTCCCATTGGCAATGGCACAATTTGCTACGTGGTCAGCTTTGCACGGAGTGGTATGGGCGCAGCACCAGAGGGAAGTCGTGGAAAGGTTGAGGGAGTTGGGGGTCAATCAGAATGAGAGATGGGCACATTGACTTGCGCGGTGTTGGTTCCCAGTACTAATGACTCGGAGCCTTGTCAGCATAGAGGATGTTTCTATTGAATAGGAAATTGAAGGTTTTAGAAAGAATCTATGAAATTATTACGAAATCTGTGAGTCGCTGCTGTGACCTAGATTGCTTGTTGACATCCATATTTAGAAATTAATCTCAGTCGCTTTTTGAAGAGATGCACTTTCGAGTAGGTTTTCCAGGTCCTACTCTGAGCGATGCTGAACCCTTTCGGGCTTCTCTGAACGAATTTCACTCCATCGGTCATTGGATAACGTGCAGAAGCCACCAGAAACAGATCAAACGTCTCTCTGCCGAGTTTGAACGTCGCTGAGCTATTGAAATTCGGCGTCACTGAAGCAGTCATCAGGCGCGTCTGCCTCATTGACCGCTTTCTTTGCAAGAGCCGCAGGAGTCTACGACTATACTATTTTGCACTCTTGCGCACGGCATCGAATGTCTCATGGTTATCCGCAAAGCCTCAACTATATAAACAACATATTGGGAAACGAGGAACGAGTATATGCCAGCCATATGTTCGGGAATGGAAGCCATGGCGTTCTCTGATCCTTGCAAATGTCTAAAAGAAGATCATACTGTCGTAAGCTTAGAAACGACACGACCGTTCGATCAGAGAAGAAGGCACTGTCGCCAGTACCGATGTGACAGAGAACGCTTCAAAATCACTTTGTGAAGAAAGGCAGAAACTTTAGCTTGATTCACAGTAAGTCAGTGACACCACCTTCATTCGCATACTTCACGGTGTGTCAGTGACACAGTGAAGGCTGACGGCAAGAATGACGCTGAGTGCATTTGCGTGACTTCTCGGACCACATAGAATAGCTCCACCAACCACCTTTTTCTTCATCCTCCAACTTCCAACTTCCACAACTGTTTTTTTTCGCACAGCTACAAACACTTACATCCACTGTACACCCCTCTGTGCAGCCATCAATGATGTAAGTAAAGGGAAAGCCGGAGAAAATAATCAAACTACAAATTATATATACTTCGTCCCTTTCTATATATATAGCCACAAATACCCTTTGATAACGGTTCGAATGGCATCATCAAGCCCACCGCCAATACCTTCGCCTCACTCTACTCGTGCTCACAGAAAAGTCAAGTACGACCCAGGTTTTAGGGGCTGTGACAGACAAGCTTATTGAAGCAATTGGCAAATCACTGCCAACAGCCCAAATGAGCAGGGTACAACAAGATCTGCAGCCTCTCGATGACGTGATCAAACGATGAGATGGGGATTGAGCCTCGGGCTCACGAATTGCTACAAGTTTCCACGGCTATTCTGTGACTTGGAGTCAGCACCGTGAGTGTACAAGCATCTTTGACAGCTGAATCAACCGTACTTCACGCCACCATCTCGTTTTCAGTGAGGGTTGTCCTTCGAGATGAAGATCTGATCGGTTTTGTAGCTGTTGTCAAGTCGGACCATCTGCTGCTCGAAAGCTGTAAAGTCAAAGCGTGGACTTTAGTGCGGCCAAAGCCAGACGGAAACGAAACGAAACTCATTCCCCAGATTTGAGCAGCAGGAAGAGCATTCTTGGGACTTTGAATATGATCCTCGGTTTCACACTTCGTAGTGAGTCCCTTCACCATATGAGTTGATCAGCGTCAGCTCAGAGTTTCGAATCTTCCAATATACGACAAAAACAACGAGGTTTACGAAAAATTTCCAAGCGGAAAGCACTTAATCTTATACCCAACGATAATCCTAAATCTTCACGGGGCATTCTCCAAGACCTCAATACAGCGCTCATGTGGCCTCTTCGGAGGTCCTCGGAACAGTACAGTAAGACTCTTCAGTCACAACTCTTCTGAATCTTGGTTATTTGCTACTTTATACTTCGTTGAATTACTTGATAATCATTAACCTTCCCTCAGTATTTGAGTATCTTACAAGACCAAAGTGATTGAACAGCGTGTCCGTTCCAAAAAGACTGTTGATCGACTCTGCACGATGAGCTACCCTTGACGACGAGTCGACAGCCAGAAACGCAAGCATGTCCGCAACGACATGTGGCCACGAGCGACGAAGTTCATCAAGCTCAAGCGAAGAATTTCAATCTTTGGATTGCGTGAAAGGATCTACCAATGGCTGTGCGTCTTCATGGTGATGATATTCCGTGGTGGACTGCTAGAACTTTATGGCGTCCCCTGTGTGAGACCAGATGAAACGTGGAGATTTAGACTCTGCCAACTCAACATACAAGCTTCCAGACCAATTGGATCGTTGTTCGGGCCGCCACCGTCTACAGTGCACCATCATGGTATTCCCAATATAGTTGCATTTATTCTGTCTGAGGCCTCACATTGGGAGCACATGCACACAAAAGGAGGATTGTGCCGCCGTCTACATATGCATCCATGGAGGCGATGGGTAGGAATCGGGAAGAAGTGGAAGTCAAAGCAAGCTAAGCGTCGCTGCATCGAGAATACTCACCCTGGCTCTCGTTATGTCACCAATGGCTGGTTCTGGGAATGCCAATGCCAGCCAGGATCAGAATATTTCAACAGGCGGTCCACTGATGGACTAGGCCTCTCAACCCAGATTCAAATGTCAGCACCTGGTTCGAAGCGCAGCTCGAATTCGACGCCTTAGCAGTGGAGTTCGTAACATTTTCTTTCCAAGAATTGTTGCTGACATGACTTATTCTTGTTATTAGAGTCTTTCCTGCTACTGACCGAGTTTGACTATACCTATCTGTCTATATATTACCAAATGGCGCTTCTCAATAAGCCCTGCATGCTTTGCCCGCCGGCATCAGAAGCCTGTAAGTTCGGCGTGAACAGAACGACAACAACCCTTGTATAGGATGGGATGGTTCACTTTGAACGACCCGTGCCCTTGACGTCAATAGAGGAAGATTGACATAGGAGGAGACGAAGGACATGGACATTCACCCACCTGATGATAGTATCGACCGCACCCAAGTGTCGACCGCCATATTCAAATATCAGACACCTCCAGTCGAAACGCTGCCAACCCCGCGCCAATCGACGTGAGGGAGGCAGAGTCGAGGGAGGATGAGTACAAACAGGATATCATGCGACTCATATGTCGTGGTCATCTATCTTACGGCACATAATATGAGACACATGTGGATACCGAGTCCTCATGAAAGCATACAAAGCTTTCCAGAGTCAAGCTTACGCAAGTATTCATCCTTAGACTACCTCATTCCTTACCATCAGAATTTACTGTACTCAGATTCGCAGAGCGATGTCCCAATTACACCTATCATGACGGCGAATACCACATCAGATCCACTGACAAGTCAATTCTCAAGATTGATTGATGCCGTAAGTTACGAACGATGGACCTACCACCTGCAGGAGACGGGCATCCCCTTCTCACCAGAGCACGACCTTATCTAATTATTCACGAGGCAGGCTCTGGTTGATATAACAATTCGAGAACTTTATATGAAGTCATCATCAGATCAGCTCATCGGTATACGAGGGGTAGAATACCACGCCTCACTGACTAGCGACTTCCGTTTCCATGAGTTCTTACGCAGCCGAGCTCAAGAAGGCTCCAGCTCCGCGCGTGTCTTTCTTTACACAGCTCCAGGTATAGTCTCCGGTCTCACCATCGCTCTAATGAAATGCTCATGTCTGATATTAGAGAATCACACAACCCACCTACAACCCGCGACCCTATACACAGCTCACCTCAAGCTTCGGCAGAGATTCCTCCATATATATATTATTACATCCGAAAGCCTATGACCAAAGAAACTTTCACCATGAAGACGGAAAGCTGAAGAGCCGGATCTTCTGACAGGATTTCAAGGAACGCAAGTCCATTATTAAGAGCGAGACAACCCTTACATATACACTCACGACATTCCAAAGTTAAGAAACCTCCCTATCCTCAAAGACATAAGTTAGCTCGAAGGATTCACATTCGAAGATACATAGCGAACAGAGACCTTTTACAACTCGTTCCTTTCCCAGAACGATATCATAGCGACATCAATTTTAGCCATGAAGGCAGAAAGCTGAAGAGCCGGATCTTCTGGCAGGATTTCATAAAACCCAAATCCATTATCAAGAACGAAACAGCCCTTGCGCATAGAGCCACGATTGCCCAACATTAAGAACAAAGTCTCTATCCTCTAAGACGCAAGTCGTCACGAAGGAACCACATGTAAATGTGCAAGGCGGACGGAGACTTTGTACAACATACAAGCCGTTCCATTCCCAGAACGACATCATAGCGACATCGACTTTGACCCTAGAGGCAGATAACCGAAGACCGGATATTCTAACATAGTTCTAAGGAACGCAATTCCATTCTCCAAGTCGTAAAATGCCAACAACCCTTATCTATACAGCCACGACTTTCGAGAATCAAGAAAAGCTCCCTATCCTCAAAGTCATAAGTTAGCTCGAAGGAACTACACTCGAAAACGCATAGCCAAAGAACAATACACCGTTTCGTCCACAGAATAATATCATAGCCGCATCGACTTTTAACCATGAGGGGGAGAAGATTGCAGCGCCGGATCTTTTGACAAAATGTAAAGAATGGATTCAAGAAGACAAAGAAATACAAGGCTTGTATATCAACATTGGCGCACGAGCAAGCAGCTGTACAGTTGTATGTGTGCCTGAACGCTTGTATTGCAAAGCGTTGGAATACTCACAAAAGACATGACTTGCGCACAAACTATGGCTTTACGACACCCAACCACCAAGTCAATAACGTACAATATTACTGATGTTCCATAGCTAATCTCCACTTCTTAGCCTCCCTTCGTCGTGTAACGTCGTCCTTTACCTTTCACCTCTTACCTCGACCACTTCTAGCATTGAGATCATTACTACATCATCAAGCTTAAGATATCAATCAATTTAAAGTCCTGATCCCATTCGACCAATCAGCTCTCAATCGAAATCCAAGCACACAGCTCAGTGCGATGTCGCAGACAACGACAATCAACAACGTCGAATCAGACAGTATGCCATTCATAGCCCCAATGAAGTTCTTGATGGTTGAATAACAGAGGATGCGTCATTAGAATTATGAGGTCAATGGCAAGAGTGAAGTTTTAGAAGGAGCGAAAGAGATAGCTTGCACAATTTCCTCTCACAACAGGAGTAAGTATACGTTTTGGAAGTCATGTTTGAGGTCTCCCGGCAATGAATGATGCCTAAGTAAAGTGCGTGAGACTTTCTTAGATACTGTTAATATTTACATTGTTCAACTGTAACGCTTTTCCCTCCATGACTACTGGAAGGTATATGTAGGGAAAGTTCGCTTCTCGGGCATCAGGGATAAATGTTGATAGGGGTTGCTGTGCGGGTCATAGTACAGTCCTTCCACGTGCCCATCCTCTCTTCGCAACGAGACATAGTAGAATCCACTAATAGTGAGTGCGGTGTGCGCGTCCGAAGGTGTGACAAAGCATTTCTCTTCACAAATTCAGTCAGTAAGCGGAGATTAACATGAGAGACTGGAAACAGAAGGAAAGTAACGAACCTTTCCACCTCATCAGGATCCATTTCGTCATCAATTCCTCCCTCAGCCATTCCCTACTCAACAGCTTCCTAATCATGGTCTCATCATCACTGAGATCTTTGAAAGGTGGGAGCTTTCGCCAATACATGCCGTCCACCCGTGTATCGGCCTTGAAACTTTCCGTCTCGAGTGTGAATTTGTTGAAATCAATGATTTCGCCTTCAAGATATGTCGTAATGCTTGAGACTTTTGTTGGAGATGACTTGTCAGGTACGTTGAAAGCTTCCATGGTGCCGGTGAGGGTCATGTCATTGTAGTCAATGCTGTGGATATTCACTTTCACGGGCCACCGCTCTTCCTCAAGCAAAGCAGAGCCGTCGATAATCGCTTGTGAAGATTGAGGTACGGGCGATGTTGTACGAGGTGGAATAGAGCCAAAATGTGGATTTCTGGTCCTTGATCGGTATATTGAGGGAGGCATAAGTGGGGTATATGAGGGCAATGAAGAAGGGGTTGCGCCATGTTGTGTGCCCGAGAGGACAGCGCCCATCTTGAGCCAGGAGCTCTCCGGCGGCGGAGGCACGAGCTGCGTATTTACCAAAAAGTCTTGAGGATGGATTGAGGAGGATTCTCCGGGGTCGAGACCTCCCTCCTCGGCGGTTTCTTGCCCCTCCTGGTCGGTCTCGCACAGGCGTAACTTGCCTAAATACTTTATAGCATCGTCGATACGCCTCTTCTCCGGACAAGGTGAAGGTGTTTGCCAGTATCTTCGTCTTCTATTTTCGCTCGCGGGCGCTAACCCATTCCGCTGATGCCTTAGCTGCTCCTCTAGGTAGTTACGATGTTGTTGATGTTCGGCAAGGAGGTCTCGATGTTGTTGAATTTCCTGTCTCATTGTAGCTTCTCTATGGATCTGCCGCCTTTGGCTAGGCGAGAGTGCGTTGTTAGAAAGCTCGTTCGGTTGTGCTGGTGTGTGGTCTCGCTCATCGCCTCTTTCCCTGTCTAGAATGTACCTTTGTAGTTCGTTCCTCGATCGGGCCGAAAATTGGGGATTTCGTCTAACAGCCTGAAGTAGAGCCGTAGTTCGTAGCGATGATTCTGTTACCGTTGGAACTCTCTCGGACCCATTCTGGGCAGGATGCGGCTGATCCCATGGTGAAGGAGTATGCGTAGTCAGAGGTTCGCGGGATGTAGAGTCACGCCACTCCAGTGGGGCAGGATCCCTCATTCGTCTAAGCCACATCCGCTCTCGTAGATGCTCATCTCGACGCATTACATGCTCATCTAATAGCGCCGCAGACGACTGGGGTAACCGTCGCTCAGACCGCTCATGTGCCTCCCCCTCCTCATCTGATGCCCCAGGCGCCCAACCGTGATATTGCTGCTGCATAGGTCGACCCGCTTCCGAAGCCTCGTGCATCTCTCCAAGCTCTTGCAATTGGGCCGGCGTGTACACTCGGGGCTCGACCATTGCGTCCACGGCTCTTCGCATTCTTCGGCGACTTTCCACAGCCTCATCGTAGGTAGAGCGGCCTTCGTCATCTGGTAGATGTGTGCGTAAAAAGCTAATATTATCGTCTTCAGCCTCCTGCTCGGCCTGGGTGGTCAAGGTGGAGGCGAGATCTGGCACTGAACTGGCGAGCTGAGCTAATTGTTCGAGATACGGACTGGGTACTTCGTCAGAAGAGGATGCCTGTAGATAGCCGTCAGTGGTGAAGCCTGGAAAATGGAGGCGGTATACGGAAGGCTTACAGTTGGTTCAGGCATCGCTGCAGATTGGCCTTCGAATGGGAGAGCTAAGAAGTGAAAGTTTGATAGGAAGTCTGTAGCCAAGCCAGATTGGAAACTTCTCCTTGTGTTCGCGCCACGGCCGTTGATGTGATGTTGGTCATCTGCAGAACAATGGGAAGTCATAGGCCAGCCTTACACCAAAGCGCCGGGCTGCGTTCGGAAGGAACTATTCTAGTCTTTGCCTTGTTCGACCACAACGTCTTTGTCTACAAATTATCTTAACTAGTATCTAAAGTCTACTGAAGAACCTACAACATATCTTCGAGATTTTGACATCGCTCTTGCGCTTATATTTTGTTCAATATGGAACCAGTTGAGTCTGTTCTGTGTAGTATTCTAGTGCCCTGCGGCTGCAGAACACCGGAGCAAAAGCATCATTTGCCTCCACAACTTTCATGGGACTAGACTAAGGCTTTGATTCTCAGGTGTCTCTTTGCAGCCATACGAAACAGATAGAACTTCCGAGACCCTCGACATAATGAAATCATATTGCGACACTTTGAAATCTATCAAGCCGGACCCTGATGACCGCGCCTGAAGCGTCGATCTGCCGCTATTGATGGTGCAGGATCCATACCAGAGCATAGCATTGGGTTCCATGTCATTGCCACTGTGCATGAAGCAGTCGCCGAATCTTTATCTATACGCCGATGTCAAATTCTAGCTCTGGCCGCGTGCTCATGGCGCTCTGCACGCAACTGTCCCAATAGCGCAGATGCGAACGCTTTCGGCGTTGTCCGCTCCACTCATAGCTCGTGGCCCAGCGCACACTTTTTCATGCGTACAGCCTCGTTCCAAATTGTCTAAATCGCTTGAATTGATTCTCATTACCCTCTGTATTTCTCGTCTTCCTTGCCAGTCATGCCAAAAATCAAAAGCATTGAGTACTTTCGCGTGCTTCCGCGCTGGCTTTTCGTCAAAGTCTGTGACGAGCAAGGCTATCATGGTTGGGGGGAAGCAACCTTGGAAGGCCACACGCTTGCTGTCGAAGGCTGTCTCGATTCCCTCGCCCAACGTTTCGTGGACTACGAGGCCGAGTAATTTTATGCAACACCCCATAGATCAGCCCTCGGTGGCTGACGTACGAATTTGAACAGCGACATCGAACAGCTATGGCAGACCGCACACCGTCTAGGTTTCTATCGAGGGGGCCCCGTCCTCATGTCTGCTCTAGCAGGCGTTGACATTGCTCTCTGGGATCTCAAAGCGCGCCGTCTACAAGTCCCTCTCTACCAATTACTCGGCGGGAAATTGCGGCATAAGGTCAAAGTCTATGCTTGGGTTGGTGGGGATAGACCCAAAGATGTTAAAGAGGCTGCAATGGGGCGGTACGCTCAAGGATTCAGAACGATCAAGATGAACGCCACGGAGGATGTGGATTGGCTGGATTCTCCCCGAGCACTCGACACGAGCGTTGAAAGACTGAAAGTGGTGAAGAATTTGGGGATGGACGCTGGAATTGACTTCCATGGCCGACTACACAAGCCCATGGCGAAGCAATTGGCGAAAGCTCTCGAGCCATACCACCCCCTGTTCATTGAGGAACCACTGCTTTCGGAACACTCGGAAGGAATAAAACAGCTATCACTGCTTACCACAATACCAATCGCACTGGGTGAGCGCTTGTATAGTCGCTGGGACGTGAAGCGATTTCTCCAAGACGCGTCGGTTGACATACTCCAGCCAGATATCTCGCATTGTGGTGGTATATCCGAACTCCGTCGCATCGCTTCAATGGCAGAAGCATATGATGTTGCTATTGCGCCTCATTGCCCTTTGGGACCAATAGCATTAGCTGCGAGTATACAGTTCGCAATGGCAACACCCAACTTCGTCATACAAGAGATGAGTGTGGGGATTCACTATAATGTCGAAGCTGGGAATTATGACATTGATAGTTACGTGAAAGACAAGAGTGTCTGGGACGTGAAGGAGGGATACATCGAGGGTCTGCATGGCGTGGGCCTCGGAATCGAGGTCGATGAAGAGGAGGTCAGAGAAGTGGCGAAGACAGCTAAACCATGGATGGTGAAAGGTTTTACCGGGCTGGATGGAGGCATCAGGGAGTGGTGATTGCGTTTGAGAACATATTAAATTACATTCTGAATGGTGTCTACCGAAATTAGCGCGGTCCATCAGTAGGAATAGAATAAAAGTAGTAATTACGCCTTTGTATTTCATATCTGGCCGAACATCCAATGAGGTTGCTTTGCAGAATACTTCAGAATATATTTATAAGTGGTCAATACTTTCAAAAACTTCGGCCTAATCATCCAGCCCTACAAGCATCTTGCACCCAGATTGACCTCCCCACCTCCCCTATTCCTTCAGTCCACTAATACCATGATGGGTTGCGTTCGCTCTCGCCAGAAAGCTGATTTACATCGAGACGATGTTGACCTTCCTGATCCGCAGGCCACAGGTCGTTGACCCTACTCCTGAAGAGATCTACAGCAATGCCATAGGTCTTCTCTTCCCTGATAACGTCCTAACCTACCACGGCGACCCCGGGTCCTACGTCACCTACCTCTCAAAGCGCTTCGGAAACGTCAAGCTGAATCTCGTCGACCCGTACAATCATGGTGAACACGTGCTTTTCGCCCACCACATCTGGAACTCCGGCATACAGATGGCGGAGCTCATAAGTCAGGCCCATGACCCCTTGAAGGTTGAGAATGATGGCAGATGGAGTGTTGAAGGAGAGCAAGTCCTGGAGCTGGGTGCTGGTGCGTGAGGAGTATTCTGATGTACTGAGCATACGGGCTGATCGGAAGAGGTAGGTACGGGCATCGTAGGCATTACCGGCGCCCTGGCCGGCGCGAAGGAAACTGTCCTATCAGACTATCCCTCTGCGAAGATTCTTGCAAATCTCAAAACCAACGTCGAGAAAAACATCCCCCAACCACTCCTGCGAGAAGTCACAGTGCAACCCCACGAATGGGGCGTTCTCACAGATGGCTTCTCGAAGACGAATGCTAGGCACTTCACCCGTATACTAGTTGCAGACTGTCTCTGGCTGGACGGCGAACACTACAGTCTCGCAGAATCAATCGAGCATTTCCTGTCCGCGAAAGCTGAGGCGAGAGCGTGGGTCATTGCCGGCTTCCATACTGGACGGCCAAAGTTGGTAGCGTTCTTTGATATTACGGTACAAGCTGGGTTAGAGATCGAGGCTATCTGGGAAAGGGATGCTGATGGAGGGGACAGGGAGTGGAAGAGGGATAGGGTAGATACGGAGAAAAATAGGTGGATGGTTGTTGCTATACTGAAACGGAAAGGGGGCGTGGGCGTTGAGGAAGAGAGTCAGAAAGAGAGGCGAGAGAGGGTTTTGGCCAGTATGCTTATGCAGAAGAATAATCGACATCCTTGACAACTTCGCAAGTCTCACCTGGATCTCGAACATGCAATAGGCAGAATATGAGATGTCAGCTCTTCTTCCGAAAGCACACCGTGGCTACCGACTGCCCCATTTCCCCTCCAAATCTAAACACCGGATACTCCACTCTCCCCGTTTTCACCAGCGCACCCCCCTCAAACCAAACGCCCAACTCCTCCTCCGTCCAGTTACAACTTGTAACAACCAACCATCCTCCCTCACTCACCAACGGTTCCACCCTCTCTCTATACCCCTGGCACCCCTCCTCACTCAAACTCACAGCATCAAAAGTGCCCTTATCCAACACGACATCAAATCCACCTTCCCACTCTCCCAGCGGCGCATCGTTCAAAGCATCCCATACCTCAAATGCTATATTGTCTATACAGACATCTTCATTCTGCAGAGCTTGTAGGCGTTTGTGACAGAGTTGTATTGACGCGGGAGAATAGTCCACGCCTACCATTCTTCCCTCGAATTCGCCCTCTGCGCGAAGTTGAAATAGCATTTCGCCATTGCCGGTGCCCAGATCTAAAAATGACGTCGTCTCTTTATTCAGGTCTAAATTATCGGAGCTGAGATAGCGGAGGATTTTGGAGGACGCATTGACGTCAGAGAACCAGTCGGTGCCGGTGTGGGAGGGGTTCTGGGTGTGGGTGGTTAGGTCATGGGTGTAGGTTGTATCCCAGCTGAGTGATGTTCAGTGGAGGACTGAGGTGAGAGAGGAGGGGGAGACTACTATTCTTTTTCGCCCAGCTCACTCGGTTCTAGAGAAGGAGGTTTGCGGTGAGACATTGGGGGGGTTGAGCGACGGCGAGGGGTTCCAGGTCGAGAAGTATTTCACAGTTGCTACCCGGCGCTGGACCCGGCAAAAACCCCATCGAGATTGCATCACGCCTCGGCAAGCTCATCGCGATTGCAACATTGTGACAACAATGGTTAACAGCCAATACACCATTGAGATGGTATATATCGGGCGTAGTCTCATGTCCTGACGTTCGTTTAGAGTTGCTAACATTATGCTACCTGCTAATAGTACAAGCTTCTGTTACTCAACCTTCATCCACTCAACCTTCTTCCCTGTCTTGCACTTTTCCTTTTACAGTCCAGCTGAGCGATATGTTGCATCTGCTGTGCATTACCGTCACGGCCAAGGAACAGCTAGACATGCTAACGGCCCCAGGACCCCATGGAGACACCAGGCTATCACCAGGGCTGCCTTCGATGGCGCACTTGGCGTTGGCGGTTTCAGTCTTTCCGCTCCGCCTTCTGTCCAATGATATTGGTCAGGATATACTTAGTGTCGAGAGAGATCACACTACGGTTAGACCATTCATATATCCGTATCCGCTATACGGGACTCTCCGTCCTTTTTCATGGGCAGTGAGGGAATACTGGACACCTGGTGCGAGCTAGAGCTTCGAGACCTCCGACCATAGCGCCATTTTGTCACGCCAAGTAGTGCTCGAGCAGGAGCTGAAGATGGCCTCGACATTGGGGGCTGACAGCGTCGTTAGGGCCGCGGTACACAAAGGGGCATCTGAAGAGAAATAAATACGAGATGGAGAACGCTGTCTCTCAAATGCTCGAATTGCCTGCATTTCTGCGTGAATCTTGCTCGTCTTATGATCCGTTTGTCTTATCTGAGCCTAAATTTGCTCTTTTTGTTTGGATCAGACCACAGACAAAATGCTATATTTTCCGCATCTGATTTTGGTTGCCTTCTCGACTAGTCTCCTATGTTCAGCAACAAACATCCTACCACGCGCCCAACATGCAGCTGCTGACTCCGGAGCCTTCAATGAGATACATAACGTAATTCTCCGAGCGCGAAGCAATCCTATAGCCACCAGGAATGCTCCCATTGCTCGAAGGTGGAACGAATCCAGTCGCCCATTGAGTACGAGCAGCGAATCGCCCCTCGCGGCAATAGAAAGGACACTGCTGGGCACACGACAGCTAACTTGTGACCCTGGCTATGGGTTGTGTAATGGTGAGTCTCCACACAAAGCCAAGCGCGAGACCGCGCTGACAGTAGCTCAAAGTCTCCCAAAGATGCTGCCCCAACACTGGCAATGTCCGATGTTGTGATGACGGATCCTGCGTGACGACAGGCCAAACCTGCTGCGCCAACGGTGGCGCCTGCGATGCAAGTTTCAAATGCTGCGGGGCCTTCAATTGCGCACCAGAGGGCGGCGAATGTTGCAGTGATGGGGGGTCCTGCCACGCGGGTCTCCATTGCGTGATTCTCAACGGTGTGCCAGGCTGCTGTAAGGATCTGAGCTGCACTGAGTTCGGCTCTGGGGGTGCCGTGTCCGCGCTGACAAGTTTCACTATCACGCCGATATCGTTCACACCAATATCAGTCACCCCAATAACGATCCCCTCATTCACCCCACTAACCTTCCCCTCGATTACTCTCCCAACGCCTGTCGTACGGCCAGCTACCGACCGTGTACACTACAGCTACTTCACCACCACCTGGACTTGGTACTACTACTCCTACTTCATCACAACCTTCCCTCCCAGCATCCAGACTCCAACTTCCACAAGGGTCACAACCAGCACAACGCTCTCTGCCTACGCTACAGACTCATCGGATGCTAAGATCCAATTTGAGAGCATTACGCTCGCGGCTGCAGTCCCGACTGCAGTCACGGCGCCAGGATTTACGGCTAAGACTGCTACACTCACTGCTACTTCCAGCACAGCTACGGCTCCCAGGGCCGGTGGGACGGCTAGTAACACATCAATCTTAGGGTTCTCTGGGGGCACGGCGAGCGCGGGAGCGAGAAGTATGAGTGGCTTTGCGACACTCCTACTAGGTAGCTGTCTAGGACTCGGGATTGGATCACTGGTGGTATGGCTCTAATGGATCAGATGGACGTTTTCTCACGATGTAATATGAAGGCGAGGCTTTGTGCAGATTGTATCCACTCATTGACCTGTCCTACGTTCTAGCTTACGCTACACTATATCGCGCTTTTTAAGCTACAGAACTTTTTCTTACCCTAGTAATCATGATATAACAATAATGGAATGATTATGATTACATCTACCAAGGGCGGCTCTAAGCTTGCATTACTGTCATCGCCGATGCAACGCCGATACCGTCGAACAGGGTTGACCCCTAATTGTCCCATTAACGGACCTAGCTCACGAGCAAGTGCTTGTATCACTATTATGTAATCATTGACCATTAAAGTTGTATCAAAATCGAGACGCGATACCTAACATTCGTTCTAGATTTACACCTTCATCCCTCCTTACCAAACCGTATAGACAAGGAGATCTTTGCCAGTATTCTAGACCATATCACGTGACTAGATAGTGCTTTAAACGTGAATCGTTCTGACCAGGAACTTCAATAAGCACTCGTGCTCGTATGTACCTTTCAAGCAACGAAAATTGACACTGGCCCCCGGAAACCCTTTTGGTGGCACCGTACTACCATCCAAGTGTTGGCTGAGCTTGATGATGAGGATTAGCGGATGTTAAAGGGTGCAATCGACGAGATCTAAAGACAATAAGGTATAGCTAGTTACTTATATTTGGCTACAGAGCGGCAGAGGTTAATGATAGAGGCAACCATCTGAAACGCTGTCAATACGAATGGCCTTTTTGGCTTTCTTTACGGAGGAAATGGTATAGCATAGCAAGTAATGGAGGCTAGGGAAATGATTGCGGTGTTGGTACAGTATCGACATTGCTTATGGTGTAGAAGCTCGCTGAATTCGTACGAAACGAAAAGAGAATGGATTGTGGTATTTGGTGATGGTGATCACGTGACTTTATAAGGATTTTGTTGAGGAGATATTTAGGTAAATAGACAGAGATGAACGCAGGAAGGAAAGCGGTCTGTTCTTTGGAAGAGCACAGCGGAGGGCACACATAGAGGTAGATGAGCGGTTGAGATCTGCAATATCAATTTCAATGCCAATTGACATGCTCTACATCCGAACGCTTTGAACAGGCAACACCGTTATCTTCCAGATATCTCATCAAGTAGAGATACGAGCATCCCAGGCTCTGTAGCGAAACGGCTTTTGCATAATTCTGCTATCCCATGTCCCAACGACTTCGGCTAGGCCTTGGCAGAAACCACTGAAACGAGTGCCTTGCCAGGACATGGGATAAGAAGGATACAATCCCAGCTTCAAAAACCATCCGCACCCCATGGCAGGCGATCATAATCAACACAGCGTCAAAAGCATGATTCCCCCATCTTTGGAAAACGTGAATCTGATACTAGACATTGACAAACACATGTGCCCCTGATAGCCCACCGAAGACTGTAGACCAAAGCTACCATGTCGCTCCTTAGGAAGGCATGACCTCCCTTTCGATTCCATCGGTGCTTTGCAGGATCAGTATTACATCGCGGCATCTGTCATCTTTATCTCGGGAAAAACGTAACTGAGATGGGAATCCCAGAATGAAAGACCCATTCGATGCCAGTGGACAGCAGAGAGGCCACTAGACCTGTCATGATATTCGAAGTTGGGGCCACATTGAAAATCGGCTTCTCTAGCAGGAAAGAAGTGCCCTGTTTTGAGATAATTCAGGAATAATTGGTAGTAGTATTGAAGGTCGGAGTATCCAAAATAGCTGCTGGGTTCGAAGAAAAGCCTTTCTCCATCAATATCTAGGACCGCTGTAATATCGGAGGAGGCAAAGGCTACGAGTCCGCAAGGAGGAGATTTGGCGACAGCCCCAATCCAAACAGAATTGGTTGGATCGCTCTGATCGTGGAACTTTAGGGGACGAGTTTTGACAACTATGGAGAATGATTTTTGAGAAGTGCAGCCGTGGAATCAGAAAATATCTTTGTCCAAATAGTCTTGCTGTATGGCAGACTCACGGTTATTTAGTTCCGTCTTTAATCCGAACCACCAACAAGGTCCTCGCTAGGCCCCAAAATCAAACATTTCCAAATGCCGCGATCTCCCTCACCCAACTCGTAGGCCCAACCCATGGACCGGAGTGATGTCCACATCTGCCATCTTGCTTGGTTGTTCCACAAGTCGCGAAAAGCGCCTCTGACCTCGAGTGCCTTGAACAAGTCGATCTCTTGCTTCGGTGAAAGCAGATCAATCGCTTGGTTCGCCGAAAGCTCCTGGTCGTGGGCTGGAAAGGCTCCTGCGACATCCCGGCGGACGGTAAAAGCGCCGTTGTTATTGAACGTATCGTACAACGCGCGCTCCCTCTGGCGCCTTGACTGTTGCGTCTTTGCCAACAATCCATCTGGGCCTTCCCTGAGTAAGCGCATCTCGAGCTTTCGGTCGAGTGAGTCTATAAAAGACTGTGGACCACCCTGGATAATAGTCTCCCAAGAGTTAGGACTCAAGCTTTCAAGAGCACTATGGAAGACCTCAGACATACTTTCGAGACGTTGGTAAATTCTCTGATCACCCAGCCAGTACTGACCATTCTCGTACCGCATTACTGCAATTTCGAACAAGACTTGTTGGCACTGGGGGCACGAGTTGCGGCCCCCAGCGTCCTTGAGCCACAAGCCAATACATTCGGAGCCAGCCATATGGCCGCAGGGCAACCGCAATGCGTGTTCCAGTACACCACTATCGGAGAGCTGTGTGCCAAATTCGCCCCAACATATGGAACACATCTTGTCCCCCTCATCCAGTGAACTAATCTCAACACGCTGAAGCTGGGCAATGAATTCAGCCGCCATAGCGTCTTGCGTCGACATAGAACCGTTGGTTAAGAGCTGATGATGTTTTGGTCTGTCAGTGAGTCGTTATCTTCAAAGCCTTGTCTCAAGTGATAGGGCGGTGGAAATCAAGGAAAGCTTGAGTAGGAACCGGCTCGAGTATTTATACAATCTGTGCACTGATGGAGCCGATGTATGATAATGAACCATGGACATCCTTTGTTACTCGAGTAGCTTTATCCATCGCCAAGAGGATCCTTTGACTCGTATGGATAATTCCATTGTGTCTTATTGTGTCTCGCTGTGTACCATTGTTGATACCCGGCGTCCTTTATCACAATGCAGGGTCTGTCTTTGGCACGGCTCTCGGCTCCGGTGCGGACAAATGCGTCTCAAGCTAGTCACTCATTGTTCCCTGTTCTGCTCAAACCCTTCCGTAGTCGACCTCCCCACACCTGCATTCGCAATCGGGTACTGGACAGACCTTATGACTCGCAAGCCAGTCCTTCATGTGACTATAATGAGACATATGCCAGCAAATTCTGCACACGGTCGTGGACTGCCCCATAGCTTCTCCTTTAGTCTTGCCTGTGGCTACACTCCCTCGTGAATGCGGATCTGGCATGCCAAGCCAGTCCATGCAGATTATACACCGTGGCTCGTGACGTCCGCATTTAGGGCAGACGGTGCCAGACTTATCAGTCCCAAATATTTTCTCCGTATGGGTACCGGAAAATTTCGAAGAGGTTGCAGGTGGTGCCTTGAATGCGCTCCGATCGAGTGCTTGATCGCAATAGTTGCAACGAAGGGTAATTTGGCGAGGAGCTGGCTGTAGTTCCGGCCTTCCGTTGGGGGGTGTCGAGAACTTGGTGCACTGGACATCGAATTGTGCCCGCTGTGTAAACATGCACCAATTGTTGAGGTCGGCACGGTATGTCTCCCGCCAGAGGTCGACACGGGAATCTGTGAAATAACGGGGGCAGGTGATGGAAATCGCTAAGACTGCTGTTTGAAGGTCCAAGAATTTGCGGATATAATTTTCAAAGAGTGGCACAGCTTGCTCGGTAAGGCCAGTTAGCACAATACCTTCGATATCACCGTCGTCAATGCAATCCATCAAATTACTATTTATATACTGAGTCAGTTCCAGGTCGTCCAAATACATCAGGGCGATGCCGACTCTATCTCTCAGTGGAAGAGAAGTCTCCGCTAGAACGTCGTGCCAGTCGCCATATCTGACAAGGGCAAGAATAGCCCGAGCGTATGGATCGTCAATTGTTTTCGCAAGGTCGCGGACGGTCTCCTCCCAAGTATCATCGGTGTTCCCTTTGTTATATCCAGCAAGAGCAAGTGAAAGTTCTCGGTGTGTGGGAGAGGCGTTGCCATATCTCAGCGCTTGGAATGCCAAATTGGCTTGATCATGGATGATGGCGAGCGCTGCAGCCTTGGTGTTCCGGCCCTGGCCCACGAGATCCCTCACATACTCCTCGAGTTGCTCCAAACGAAGACCGAGCCCGCAGGTATGTAGGCATAGTCGGCGATGATTCGGGGCGCTTGTATGCGTCATACGAAATTCTGGTAGACTGAGCCTTTCACATAGAGTCTCTACGGCAGCAGCGACTTCTTTACTGTACGTTGGCTTGCTCAGCTTGTCAGAAGATCTCTGAGAGTCTAAGATAATGTCAGAAACTCTCGATACTAGTGGACTAGCTTACCCAGGTCGTTATTCCAGATGCTTGCCACTCCGAAGAAACTGAGATCCAAGGTGTCTGTGATCATACCCTCATGCTTTGCAGTGTTCATGGATCCTAGCTCTAGTCAGCGGCGAATGACGACGCGGTTCCATCAAACGCACTCTCTATCCAAGTCCAGCATCTCTGCAGCCAAGGATCATCGCGCAGTAGTCCAATGTTCTTCTTGCAATCGAAAAGGTAGCCCTCAGAGCAGCGGCGGTAACTGACAGTTGAGAGCATCAAAGCTTTCTGGAAGCTGATGGCTGGGCTTGAGTTCCGGGCTTTAAGCAGCTGCTCGTGAAGCTCGCGACTCGACCAACGCTGCGCTTGGGTGGTCTGATCCTTTTCAATTCCTGCAAATCCAGGACCATGATTACTGACACGAAGCTGGGCCAGATTATCCGCGATCTCGCCTTCGATTCTTGTCTTGACTATTCGGACAGTATTAGGAAGGAAATGGTCTTCATCGAGCGGTTCCTGTAATTTGGGAATGGATTCATAGGGCCTGCCAACAACAACATCGCCCAATGACGAGAGCGCAAGGGCCGAGGGCGAACCGTCGAGCTCTACGATTTCGACGGTCTGATCGCCACGAAGAATGATCATGCACGGTGTACCTTTTGAACTTGCAAGGTTAGTGAAGTCAAAGGCGACGATGCGCCCCATCTCTGATCGACCATGTTTGTCATCATTGTAGGCATGCTCGACGTGATGTATACGTTTTGTCAACATTGAAAAATCGGCCGCAGTCGATATCTCATATTGCAGATGGTCAGGCGATTTATGCTGCTCGGCTGCTGAGGAGTATCCATGCTTTGTTTCAAATACTTTGAATTCTCCTGTACTTGCTAGAGCGCCGAGGCAACCACTCTTGCCTTTGCAGTATCGTAAACTCCAAATGGTAGACACCATGACCCCTGTGCTGTCGATTTTTTTGGGTGAAGACTTCTGTGGCTGGAACACTTCTTTGTATTCGAGCACCGGATTCTCGGCTTGAGCACTAAGGTCCGACATCGACCCCATCATCGCCGCCGAGAATCGCGTGCCAGAGCGGCAGTCCCATACGTGAACCGTTCGGTCGTCGGGAGGTCCTGCAGAAGCGAAGTAATGTTCGTCTGCGTCGATAGCGATGTTGAAAATCGAGTCGGTCTTAAATAAAAGTGATGGGTTCCCACTATTTTCTCTCAAATCATAGATCCGGACGCCTTTGCCTTTGATCCCCGTTACGAATACATCGGGTTGCCCAGGAAAGAACTTTATACTGGATATGGCCTCTGAGCTTGCAAACTTTCGATATGGTTCAACGAATTGCTTGGCAGATCCGCTTCCGGGAGAGGAAATAGTAGCGTGTCGCTGGTTGACATCCCAGATGTTGAGGCAAAAGTCATTTCGGATTCCTTCTAATCCGGCAGCCAGAAGGCCCGTCCTGCTGAAGGCAACCGCATTACAAAGGCGTTGACGTTTTGCAGGTAGTGAGGTATTAGGTGACGAACCATCAATATGAAGAACAGTGACTTCGCCAGACCATGAACCAACAGCTACAAGTGACTCATCATGGGGAGCCCAGTCGAAGGCGCGAAATCCAGGGACTTTGCTATAGGTTGAGCTTGTTTCATGTTGGAACGTTTTCCCATCGTACTGCTTCACTTTGCAGCGTTTGAAGTATCTGTCCTTTACGTCCACTATCAGGAATCGCTGATCGGAAAGAGTAGAGCTTGGTGACCATCTGATTGCGGTCTCCATCTTCTTATGGGAGGTCGTCAAAAATTTATCGATTAGAATAGCCACGAGACAGCATCCATAGCATTCCGCAAGCAACCATTGCTATCGAAGCCCCACGAGTGACGATCAGAAAGCGGTATATGTAGGGAATCTGGGTTTATTAAAATTCACTGTTCATATCTACTTTGTGGTTCCCTCGGTCACGTGGTGTCAGTCCGCGTATAATACTTTAGCTTGTTATTAATTACCGAAACGGTGACCACACACACCCCCACCACGAACACAATCCCACAAGATGAGATCTCAAGCGCAAGCAGGACTCCCACGATCATGAGGCGCCGCGGGGCCCACTACTCTCCTCAAAGGAAGCACGATACTCCTTCCTTAAACCTTGAACGAAGAGACAACCATAACGGTTACAGAAGACATCCTGCCAAACATCAAGAGAGAACAAGCAACAATGCACTCCGGACCTCGAACAAACACTCCGTCAACTCGATCAAATCCAAGATTCGTGACTTGACGCGCTCACTCAATCACAATCAAGACTTGCCTGCGGGGGTACGAATAGAAAAGGAGAGAGCTCTGGCAGGGTACAAGCAGGACCTTGAAAAGGCCGAGCAAGAAAAGCAAAAGCAGGCGCTCATCACACGGTATCATCGAGTACGATTCTTTGGTGGGTAAATTCTTCATACAGCCATGGCTTTCAGGAGATTGTTGTGATTAACACTAGACACCGCAAGAACGCCAAAAAGCTACTCGGCACGTCAAGAAGGCCACGAAGCGCCTCGAGGCCTCCGAGCCGGGAACTCCGGAACACGCAGCAGCCCACAACGACCTCCATGTAGCCGAGGTGGACCTCAATTATACGCAGTTTTATCCCCTGGAACAAAAGTATGAAGGAATCTATTCGCGGGGAGCAAATGACCCTAGTGACGATCCGATCATGGAGGCAAAGGAACATGGCGACGGTGGTGGTACGCAGAAAATCCCAACTTCGAGACCGGACATGTGGACAATCGTGGAAGTTTGTATGAGGAACGGCTCGCTAGAGGCTTTGCGGAACGGAAAATTGACTACAACATTGAGTACGAGAAGCAAGAAGCCAGCTGCAACCAAAGCTCATGCTCGTGGGCCCGGCGGCGGGGTCATGATCAATTTTGGCAGTGCACCTGAGCCCACAAAAGCACGCTCCACTCAAGAGCAGGATTCCATGGATGAGAGTGACGGTGGTTTCTTCGAGAAATGAGGTCACAGGAACCTAGGCCAGCCTTGAATGAATTGTCTTCTATCACCTACCGACATGAAAGGCTGCCACGGAGGAGCTTCGATAGGCAACTTCCTGTATGTGGCATATGAATATCATTATCACGAAGAAGAGCCCAAAGGTATATCAATCATAGAGTACTTGGGGTAAGATTTCATTGAAGTGTGACTGTACCAACAACGACTGACAGACAAATAGCTAGACGCTGGCTACATACGACCAGAAAACCGAAACCGATCCGGAGATGCTGGCTGAAATCTATGAAGACTCTGTGCCATCTTCACCTTGATCAGCCATCCATAACCACATCTACTCCAAAGTAGCTCTGACACACCTCGAAACCTCGCTCCAAAGGAACACACCAGCAAATCTGCACAAGTATCCGGGTGAGTGCAGCCATAGAAAATTATCTAAATAGAGCGTTCATAGCTAGCTGCATAAAGGCATCATGAAACCCCTTTTCGTCCCCCTCACCCAAGCTCCCAGTGTCGCCTCATAAGTTACTTTACAGTCCATATCAAACCTTATACGAACGTTCACATAGGCAAAACCAACCCAATACCACATCTCTCACAAACCAATCCAAACCGAACCCCAGCCCACCTT